>Ga0172382_10000324_pt1 | contig 89396 bp, 71 predicted proteins | sample Leawel138RmetaG_FD_122245 | JGI IMG/M metagenome (GOLD analysis project Ga0172382, IMG submission 122245) | Leachate microbial communities from a municipal landfill in Southern Ontario, Canada - Leachate well 138R metaG | ecosystem: Engineered > Solid waste > Landfill > Unclassified | place...
ATCTCTCAGTTGCCCAAGTGCCCGGATGACCTGCATGAGTATTCCGCTAAAGTCAAATTCAGTCTGGAATCGAGGTACGTAGGCAGTCCAGGATATATAGATTTCAGTATAATCATCGTTACCGACTTCGATGAAACAATAACCAGTCAAACATAGAACAGATACAGGAGCATAAATGTACAAGTTTGCCATCAGCTACTACACCATGGAGGGCAACGTCAGAAAGCCTCAGTCGGGAGTGGATGTGCGTATTCTCAGGCCCGGGCAGTCATGGGTAGAGGGTCAGAAACTAATCGAAAACACTCCTAATTCGGGGTATTATGAGATCGCCATTGAATCTGACGCTCAATGCGGTTTCTATGAAATATGGGACGATCTCGGAAACACAAACGGTCAGTTCAGCGGTAAGACCTGCAGCATCGGAAAGCTTGATGCTCGAGGCCTGCAGAACGACTGCATCTATACTAATCACATCCTGGATGGAGTGGTATCTGGCAGCAAGATAGCCGCAGGGGCTATCAGTACGGAACACCTGCAAAGCGGCTTGTTATCCTTAGCCAAACTCCGTTATGAACTCCAGGATCAGAACCAAGGCATCGGGGCAAACAGCCTCCGCTGTCCTGCCGTCTTGGGTGAGGATAAGATTATCACTCATGTTTTGGAAAGGGAATATACTGAATTACCTCAGCTCATTCTTAGCACTCACTGCGATGCCGCCTTCTATATAGATGACGTCAAACTTGAGGGAAATCTGGTAACCGTAAAAATCGGGGTCAGTCAGGTATATACAGCTACCGATCCTGTTTATACCCTCCTTGCGCTTGCTATGTAACACCAAAAGCGAAACCCGGCAGAACCGGGTTAGGCTCGATAATAAGCTGATTAACTCTTCTGTTCAAGGCGGCAGATCAACTCTGCCATCAGGTTGATCATTTCCTTGTAGTCACCGCACTCCCAGACTTCATCCACCTTCACTTTTATCTGCTCTTCGGTCATCTGTTCCGAGTTAAGCCATGGGGCTCTGAACTGATTCCACCAGCTATCGTAGTAGAATTCATCTGCAAAGGGATCATCCTCGGCGGCATCCTGATCAATGCCAGTGGCTTCTATTACAGCCTCTAATCTCTGCATCGCCTCCTGCAGTGCCTGCTCCGTGCAGTCTTTGTTTGGGTATTTCATCTTGTCCCCTTCTCGGTTATCCGACTGTTAATTTATGGGTGCTACCATGCACCCTTCGCAACAGATGTCAAGTCCTTTCCGCACAACGCGATAAATATGATTTAGCTGATTAAGCTTGACAAAAACCTATATTGTTCAACTATAGTAAAAAATCAATGGGAGAAAAGTCAAGCAAGATAGCTTATAGTCGATAAGGAAATGAAAGATTATATACCGATCAATCATTCGCTCCTAAAATGGGCGCGAGAAACTGCAGGATTAACTGTCGATGATGTCGCAAAAAAGCTTAACAAAAGCGTTGATTTTGTCCTTAGCATTGAAAGCGGTTCAAATATAATCACATATTCCTTATTAAAGAAACTATCTTATGAATTATATAAACGGCCGATTGCCCTGTTTTTTTGTGAATTTCCACCAATAGAGGACCCTGTAGAAAAAGATTTCAGATCAATCTATAGAGAGGATGATATCCTTTTAGACAGAGATACGCGTCTAAAAATACGAGAAGCAAAATACCACCAACTCTCACTTTTCGAGTTGAATCCAGAGCCTGATCCCCAAGATAAAACTTTCTCAGATTTTTTGCAAGAAATCTCCCAATCAAAAAATATTGTCAAGGCAGTACGGAGTAAGTTGGGTATTAGTATAGAAGAGCAAAAAAAAATACCAACCATCAGTGCCGCATTTAAAATATGGCGTAGCGCGTTTGAAGACAACGGCATATATGTGTTTAAGGGTGCATTCAAAAATCCTAACTATTGTGGATTTGCTTTATACGATGAGATATACCCAATAATATATGTTAATAATAGAAACTCAATTACACGACAAACATTTACTTTATTTCACGAGCTGTTTCACCTCCTTCATAAATCATCCAGTATCTTTTGCTTAGATGAATCGCTATGCTATGATTTGAACCCATCGCAAGAAGACGTTGAACGTAAGTGTAATAAATTTGCGTCTTCTGTTCTGGTGCCCGTTGAAGACTTTAATAAAGAACTGTCCATTAGAGAAGCCCAAACACAAAACAACCTTGAACGAGTTATTGAGGATCTTGCCGAATTATACTCAGTTAGCAGGGAAACCATACTTAGAAATATTAAAGATCGTGGTATAATAGATGCCGATACATATAATTCATTCGTTACAAATTGGTTAAAACAAAGTTTACGACCCAAAAAGTCTTCAAGCGGAGGTAATGCGATAGCGACTAAGATTTCATATTTAAGCAACAAATATCTATCAATTGTGTCTGAACGGTATGCGCGAGGACAGATCACTTCCGACCAACTGACACAGTATATAACAACAAAACGTTTTGATACAGCAGAAAAGATATACGAACACTATATAATGGGTCAGAAAAGATAATGGCTTACATCATTGATACTTGTAGTATTAGAGGGTTCAAACATTTTTATCCAAACCATTTTGAGTCTGTATGGAAGGAGATTGAATACCTCATTCTATTTGAGTATATTATTTCTGTAAATGAAGTGTATGAAGAGCTTAGTAGACAAGCCATTCCTCAATTCCTTAAACAGTGGGCAAAAAAGCACAAACGTATTTTTTTAAACCCCACTCATGATGAAGGTTTGTTTCTGCAAGAACTGTTCAAAAACAACAAGTTTAAAAGCATATTAAATAAGAAACAGACATTAATAGGAGGTCCGTTTGCTGATCCGTTTTTAATCGCAAAAGCTCATTGTACTGGCGGAATCATTGTTACCGAAGAAAGTGATAAACCCAACAGTGTTAGAATTCCTACAATCTGTAGCTATTATGGTATTGAGTGTATAAAACTCGAACAATTAATGGAAAGAGAACAATGGAAATTCTGATGTGATTGGCGTTATTCTTATTTAGGGGCATCACATTTTTTTGTTACTACTCTTTGGTTATTGATTTAAGTTTTTTGATGATGTTAAGCCTATCATAGTTCGTGTTTGCTTGTAGTTATTCAAAAGCAATTACATTCTTCCATGTTTTTTTGCAGTTTTGGTGAGTGGATTTGCAATTTTGGTGATGTTTTTTTGCAGTTTTCGTGATGGTTTCTTGCCATTTTCGTGATGGTAACTGTCGAAGTCAGCCCATGAATAATCTCCCGAAAATAGCGATTTGCAGTTTTGGTGAGTGGATTTGCAGTTTTCAGTGAGGGTTTATAGCTCGATTAAAAAATGGAGAGGGATGCTAAAATCGCAAAATAGTTCTTGACAGAAACCCCAGCACTGTATTAGTTGACCACAACACCGACGCAGCACCACGGTGCAAAGCCTAAAACGAGGTAGTATATGAAAATCTTTAACGACGATTCGCCCCTGTATCTGCAGCTTCGCAGGCATATTGAAGAGCTGATCCTGGAGCGTCATCTTCAGGACGGGCAGGCCATCCCCTCCATCAGGGTGATGTCTGCAGATTACGGAGTGAACCCCCTCACGGTATCCAACGCTTTGGGCGCCCTGGTTGAGGAAGGGATTTTGTACAAGAAACGCGGAGTGGGGATTTTCGTGGCATCCGGTGCGCGTTCTGCCATCATCGCAGCACAAGCGCAGGATTTTATCGCCACCCAACTGCAATCCACGCTCATCAAGGCGTGCCAGTTGGATATTCCCAAAGACGCAATCACAAAATTATTAAACGAAACCTATGGAGGTAGCGATGTCTGACGCTTTTTATCAGATCAGTAATTTGGACAAGTACTACGGCAAATTCCAAGCTTTGAATGCCGTTGATTTACAGCTTTCCCAAGGCAAGATCATCGGGCTTTTGGGCAAAAACGGCGCGGGAAAATCCACCCTCATGCGCTGTATGTTAGGCTTTTTATCCTTTAATGGACAGATCAGCTTCGATGGCCATCCCATCAAGCGGCATGACATGCGCATCTTTGAGAACGTGGCCTTTATCCCGGACGTGAGCGGCTTGGATGATCGCCTCACGGTACAGCAAACAATCGATTATGTGCGTGGGTTAAATCCGGGATGGAACCAGCCTTTGGCAGAGAAACTGCTCGCCATCAGCCATCTGCCTCTCAACAAGAAGGTGGGTAAGCTTTCCAAAGGGATGAAGACCAAGCTCTATCTGCTGGTCACTCTGGCGTTGGATATCCGCTATCTGCTGTTGGATGAACCCACCTTAGGCTTGGATATCGTGTTTCGCAAGGAGTTTTTCCACACCATCTTGGGCGAGTTTTTCACTTCTGAAAAGGGTATCCTGATCTCCACTCACCAGGTGGAAGAGGTGGAGGATATCCTGCAGGAGGTGGTGATTATTGATCAGGGGCGCATCCTCTTGCATGAGGATGTGGAATCCCTCAAATCCCGCTATCGCATCGTGAGCCTCCCCGAAGAGCGCGCCAGCGAGCTGTATCAACATCAACCCAAGAATATATCCCGCACCCTCGGCTTTGTGAGCGCCGTGCTGGATTCTTCCCTCGAATTTACCGATGCCAGGTATTCCCGCGCCAATCTGGCTGATATCTTTGTGGCGCTGGTAGGAGCTAATAATGAAGCAATTTAAGACCCTCATCATCAACGAATGGAACACCCATCGCCGCACCCTGCTTGCCCCCATGTGGATGCTTGCCGCTATTTATGGCATCACTTTATTGGGCATTATCATCGGTTATATCAAAGGCGGGGCAAATGCCAGCATCAACCTGCCTCCCACGCCCTGGATTGACCGCTTTTTGTATGAAGGCAGCATTATCTTTGCCAGCATCTTGGGGATTGTATCCATCTGGGCTGCCATCATCGCTGTGGATGGGATGATCAATGGTGCATTCAAGCGCAAATGCGAGATCTTGCACCACTCTCAACCCGTGTCACTACCCAAAATCATGGCTGCCAAATTTGTGCTCCTGGCTTTGGGCTCCATGCTGCTTTATATGCTGCTATCCCTCTTCAACACCTTAGTGGTGGGAATCTTCATGTATTTCTGGAGCTCCGCACATCTGTATTATGCCATCATGGCTTGGCTGCAAACAGGCATGGGCGTATTCCTTTCCCTGCTGTTTATCAGCTCCTTCTTTTGGCTGTGCGCCTGCATCTTCAAGCGCAAATCCTTTTTCCTGGGTTTACTCAGCATCCTGGGCTTGGAGATCACCATCACCATCCTCAAACAAACCGCCCATCTCAAAATCCCCTCGCTGATAGGATATCTGTTGAAATTGATAAACATCAGACCCGCCATCTCCATGGCACCTTTTATCAAACCCACCCTCAATGACACCGTGAACATGTATTGGCAGGGATTTTACTCTTGGGATACCGTGGTCAAGCTTGTTTGCACGATAGTTTTTCTGATAGCAGGCTATTGGATTTATTCCCGCAGGGAGCTTACCTAACGCCACATATATAAAGACATAGCAAAAGGGGCTGGAAGATTTCCAACCCCTTTATTTATTGTCTTTGGGATATCTCAGCCCAGTTGTTTGATCACTGCTTTGCCGGGGAAGATGGCTGCTTCGCCAAGTTCTTCTTCGATGCGCAGGAGCTGGTTGTATTTATCCACGCGCTCGCTGCGGGAGACGGAGCCCGTCTTGATCTGGCCGGTATTCAGTGCCACGGCGAGGTCTGCCAGGAAGGTGTCACCGGTTTCGCCGGAACGGTGGGAAACCACGCAGGTCCAGCCGGCTTTGTGGGCGGTATTGATGGCGTCGATTGTTTCAGAGACGCTGCCGATTTGGTTCAGCTTGATGAGCACGCTATTTGCCACCTTGTCTTTGATGCCGCGCTTGATGATGGCGGGATTGGTCACAAATACGTCGTCACCCACCAGCTGGATGCGGTTGCCCAAGATTTGGTTCATCTTGATCCAGCCATCCCAGTCGTTTTCTGCCAAGCCGTCTTCGATGGAGCAGATGGGGTATTTGGCGATCATCTTTTCATAATAATCTATCATCCAATCTGTATCGCGGGTTTGGCCCTCAAAGAGGTAGCTGCCGTCTTTCCAGAAGCTGGAAGCTGCCACGTCCAGAGCGATGAAGATCTCTTCACCGGGCTTGTATCCGGCGGCGTTGATGGCTTCCACGATCACCTTCAGGGCGTCTTCGTTGGAATCCAGGTTGGGGGCAAATCCGCCCTCATCGCCCACGGAGGTGGTGAGCCCGCGCTTATTGAGGATAGCTTTGAGGTTGTGGAAGATCTCCGCATTCATGCGAATGGCTTCGCGGAAGTTGGGTGCGCCCAAGGGCATAATCATAAATTCCTGGATATCCACGTTGTTATCGGCATGCTCTCCGCCATTGAGGATATTGCTCATGGGGATGGGCAGGGTGAGGGCGCCCACGCCGCCCAAATAGCGGTAGAGGGGCATATCCAGCTCGATGGCGCTGGCGCGTGCCACTGCCATGGAGATTGCCAGGATGGAGTTTGCTCCAAATTTATCCTTGCTGGCTGTGCCATCCAAATCGATCATCAGTTTATCGATATTTGCCTGTTGGCTGGATTCCTGACCCATCAGATGGGGAGCCAGATGTTCGTCGATATTGGCCACGGCTTTCAGGGTGCCTTTGCCCAGATAGCGGCTCTTGTCGCCATCTCTCAGCTCCAGGGCTTCCCGCTCTCCGGTGCTGGCTCCGCTGGGGACCCCGGCTCTTGCCATCACTCCGGTTTCCAGATGAACGTCGGCTTCCACGGTGGGATTGCCGCGTGAATCCAAGATTTCGCGTCCTTTAATATAAATAATTTCAGACATTGTTTCTCCTTTTATCTTATTATAAATATGCAGTTTAAGCCCCCTGTCTGCCCACCGGGGGCAGAGGAGGCAAAATGGATTTAGGCCTTTACGCCTTTACTTTTCGAATATGTTTGCCAAGGTCTTCACGGAGCCCAGAAGTGCGCTGGATTCGTAAGGCACCACCACCGTCTTATCCCCTTCTTTGGTCACCTCTTGGAAGGCTGCCACATATTTGAGGGCGATGAGATATTGGGCGGGATCGGTCTTGGTTTCCTTCACGGCATCGGCAATCAACTGGATGCTCTTGCGCTCTGCATCCGCCACCAACAGTTTGGATTGGGCTTCACCCTCGGCACGGGCGATTTGGGCTTGTTTTTCACCCTCTGCCACACGGATTTGATATTCACGCTCGGCATCTGCGGAGAGAATTTTGGCACGGCGGTCGCGCTCGGCACGCATTTCCTTTTCCATGGCGGTGCGAATCTCTTCCGGAGGCAGGATTTCCTGCAATTCCACGCGGTTTACCTTCACGCCCCATTTATCGGTGGCATCATCCAAGATATCTCTCAATTTGGCATTGATGGCATCGCGGGAGGTGAGCGTGTGATCCAGGGTGAGCTCGCCAATCACGTTGCGCAGGGAGGTTTGGGTCAGCTTTTCAATGGCTTCGGGCAGGTTGCCGATTTCATATACGGATTTGTAGGGATCGGTGACCTGAAAATAGAGCAAAGCATTGATGTTGATGGAAACGTTATCGCTGGTAATCACGTTTTGACGGGGGAAGTCATAAACGGTCTCACGCAGGTCGATGCGGTTTTCCACCCTTTGGATCTGAATGGTCTGTCCCCGATAGTCCACCTTGTTGAAACGCCAGTGGATGGGGCGCGTCTTATCAAATACGGGCACGATGATATGGATGCCGGATTGCAGGGTTTTGTAATATTTCCCCAAGCGTTCGATGATCACCACCTCCGCCTGACGAACCACTATCAAACCTCTGGAAATAATCACGATTACGAATACGGCAATGGCAATCAATACGCCCCACATGGTGGAAAATCCACCCACAAGCATAATACTGGCAATAGACATAATGGACTCCTTAAAACTTATCTATTGGAAAGACCACTTTGTAAATAGTGCCTTTTCTGGCAAGTGAAAAAAGCAAATGCCTGCAAAACAAAGGTTTGACAAGATTCTGGCACACATGCAGTCTATCCCATAGAAATAATAAGCAAATATGGCTGGCAGCAAAGTAACTTGTTCCCAATCTCTTGCCTATTAGCCTCCCTTGTCTCTCCTTTGTCCAGACAAGGGAGAGACAAGGGTGGTACAAGGGTGGTTAATGGGGAACAGTTGACAGGGGCGCACGCTGCGCGTGCTTTGGGATCAGGGTACAGGGGTCAGGGGACAGCGCTTCGCTAAAACAAAGTCTATTTTCAATTAGTAAAATCTCAGTAATTAGTCTAATTAGTGGACACCACACTGTCCCCTGTTCCCTGTGAGCGTAGCGAACATAAAATACCGTCTCTCCGAGACTCGTAACGTATTGCTATAGGTGGAGTTGACCTAAAATAACGTCTCTGTCGAGACTCTTTAAGGAGCTCGCTGCGCGAGCAGATGTTTAAGAGAGCGGCGTTCGCCGTTATTCTGTTCCCTGACCCCTGACCCCTATCCCCTGCGAGCGTAGCAAACACCTGTCCCCTAAGCCAGCCAAGGCTGACCTCGCATATATTGCTTGACTAAAACTGCAACCTTTAGGATGTTGACGTATTGTGTTTTATGCTTCTGGCAACAGATGTCATGAATAAACATAAGCTATTGATACATAGGGAGAAGACGTTTATGCTTTCTACCAGAGATGCGATATTGGACCTGCTTCAGCGTGAAGAAAAGGTTCTGAAGATGGGCGGCGATAAAGCCGTTGCAAAACAAAAATCCGGAGGCAAGCTTACCGCGCGTGAGCGTTTGAACTTGTTATTTGACGAGGGAACCTTCCGTGAATTGGATATGTTTGTAAGTCATCGTTGTGACAATTTTGGCATGAAAGAGATAGATATCCCCTCTGATGGTGTGATCACCGGTCATGGGATGGTGGATGGGCGTCCCATCTTTGCCTTCAGTCAGGATTTCACCTCTCGGGGTGGCTCCTTGGGCGAGATGCACGCTGCCAAGATCTGCAAGGTGATGGATATGGCGCTCAAAAGCGGCCTGCCCCTCGTGGGCATACAGGATAGCGGCGGCGCCCGCATTCAGGAAGGCGTGGATGCGCTGAAGGGTTATGGCGATATCTTTTTCCGCAATTCCCGTGCCAGCGGGGTGATACCCCAAATCACTGCCATCATGGGGCCCTGCGCCGGCGGAGCCGTCTATTCACCTGCCATGACAGACTTTGTATTTATGGTCAAAAACACCTCCTTCATGTTTATCACGGGTCCGGACGTAATCCGTGCCGTTACCGGTGAGAATACCACCCAGGAGGAATTGGGCGGAGCGATGACACATAACACCTTAAGCGGCAATGCCCACTTTGCCTGTGAAGACGATGCCGAGGCGATCGAGCAAATCCGCCTGCTATTGTCATTCTTGCCGGCAAACAACATGGAGGATGCCCCTCGCAAGGACTGCATGGACGATCCCTATCGCCTGTGTGAAAAGCTGGATGACATCGTTCCAGACAGCCCCAAGATGAGCTATGACATGCTGGATGTGATCCGTGAGATTGTGGATGATGGAGAGTTTTTTGAGCCTCATAAATATTATGCCCGCAACCTCATCGTGGGCTTTGCCCGCCTCAATGGCAGGCCTGTGGGCATAGTGGCGAACCAGCCCACCGTGTTGGCAGGATGTTTGGATATAGATGCCTCGGACAAGGCTACCCGCTTTGTGCGCTTTTGCGATGCCTTCAATATCCCCCTCATCACCATGGTGGACGTTCCCGGCTATCTGCCCGGCACCCAGCAGGAGCATAACGGCATCATCCGTCACGGCGCCAAGCTCTTGTGGTGTTATAGCGAAGCCACCGTTCCCAAACTGACGGTGGTGACGCGCAAGGATTATGGCGGCAGCTATATCGCGATGAGTTCCAGACACTTGGGCGCTGATATGGTATTTGCCTGGCCCACGGCGGAGATTGCCGTGATGGGTGCCCAGGGTGCAGCCAATATCATCTTCCGCAAAGAGATAGCCGCTGCTGAGGATCCCAATGCCAAGCGTGCGGAACTGATTGCCAACTATGAACAAGAATTTAACAACCCCTACGTGGCAGCCTCACGTGGGTATATAGACGCCGTTATCAGACCCTCCGAGACGCGGATGAGGCTGATTGACGCACTGGAAATCCTCTCCACCAAAAGCGAAGCCCTGCCTCCCAAAAAGCATGGCAACATCCCCTCATAAGGAGCGCTTTAGATGAAGGATAAAAAGGAACTGGCTGCCATCGCGGCAGTTTTGGATATCATTACCGCAGAGGCCTCCCTGGTGATGCCCCCGCGGGTAATACCCAATATCCCCACTCCCTGGCAAAGCTGGGGGGCAAGACAAACCATGCAATACCGTGATATTGCACAACGCAGAATAATAAAAAGACACAGATAAAAGGAGAATCCTGTGATGGATAAACACGGCATCCTCGAAATGACCACTATGCGCTATGAGCCGGACAGGCCCAAAGCCGCAAACCCCATTAAGATTCAAGACCTCAGTTTTCGCGACGGTCATCAATCGCTGTTTGCCACACGTGGGCGCACAGAAGATATGCTGCACGTGGCAGAATTGATGGATCAGGTGGGCTATTACTCCATGGAAGTATGGGGTGGTGCCACTTTTGATACCATGCACCGCTATCTGGGGGAAGACCCCTGGCAGCGCATCCGCACTTTGAAGAAATATATTACCAAGACCCCGTTTTCCATGCTGTTGCGTGGGCAAAACCTGGTGGGATATCAAAACTATGCAGACGACGTGGTGGAAGCATTCGTGCAGCGTGCCTGTGAAAATGGCATCGATATCTTCCGCGTGTTTGACGCTCTCAACGACTTTAGAAACTTCCAGACCGCCGTCAGGATCATTCATAAAAACAATAAACACTTCCAGGGCACCATCTGCTATAGCCTCACAGAGCAGCGGATGGGTGGCGAGATTTACAACATCGAATACTATGTAAACAAAGCCAAACAACTGGAAGAGATGGGCGCCCACACGGTGTGTATCAAAGATATGGCGGGATTGGTATCCCCTTATGATGCATACAACTTGGTGAAGGCGCTGAAAGAAACCCTGCAGGTGCCCGTGCATCTGCATACCCACTTTACCAGCGGGATGGGCGATCTGGCACTCTTCAAAGCGGTGGAAGCAGGCGTGGATATCATAGATACATGCCTGGGACCCTACGCCTATCGCACCTCCCACCCGGCGGTGGAGCCACTGGTGATTTCCCTCTTGGGAACCAACCGCGATACGGGATTTGACATCAAACTGCTGAATAAAATAGGCAAAGAGATGGAAAAAGACATCCCCAAATATCTGCAATTTGCTGATAATACAAAGTTTAGCATTATCGATACCGACGTGATTATCCACCAGACTCCGGGCGGAATGCTCTCCAATCTGGTGAATCAATTGCGTCAGATGGATGCTTTGGATAGATTGGAAGACGTGTTTGCGGAAATCCCCAAGGTGCGCAAAGAATTGGGGCAGATTCCCCTGGTGACCCCCACCAGCCAGATTGTGGGTATCCAATCCGTCAATAATGCCCTCTTCGATACCAAAGATGGCGAGTATGCCCGCATCACAGAGCAGGTGAAAGACCTCTGCTATGGCCTGTATGGCAAAACCACGCTGCCCATCGACAAGGAAGTGCAAAAGAAGGCACTGAAGGGCTATCCGCGTGGCGAAAAGCCCATCACCAGCCGCCCCGGAGACGTGATCGAGCCGGCAATGGACAAGGTGAAGGAAGAGACCAAGGGCTTGGCGAAAGACATTGATGATGAATTGATTGTGGCGATATACAACCTCACCGGCAAGAAATTCCTGAAGATCAAATACGGCTTGGAACCCATGCCAGAAGACATGAAACCCACCACCATGGAAGAGGTGAAGGCACAGGAAGAGCTGGTCCGCAAGGCAAAGGCAGGATTGTTGGTAGAAAAGCCAGACACCCCTGCGCCTCCCAAACCTGAAGGCATGCGTGAGTTTGACATCTATATCGGTGAAGAATACTTTAAGGTGGAAGTGGCAGAGAAAGGCGGAGCACCCAGAGTGGTCTCCCGCGCTCCTGCACCGGCTTCCGCTCCTGCTCCTGTGGCTGCGCCCACACCGGCTGCCAGTCCTGCACCGGCAGCAGCTCCTGCTCCCGCTCCCAAGGCAGCTCCCGTGGCATCTGCTGATGGCACCCCCATCAATTCACCTATGCCGGGCATGTTTGTGGAATATAAAAAGAACGTGGGAGACAAGGTGGAAATAGGCGAAACCGTGTTGGTACTGGAAGCCATGAAGATGTATAACAACATCCCTTCCCCCGTGCAGGGAACCGTGGCTGCCGCTCCGTTTGGCTCTGGAGACACGGTGAGCAAAGGCGACGTTTTGATAGTGATCAAGGAAGATTAAACGTGTTGATGCACCTAAAAAGCCAAATCATGGATAAAGCCCAGATGGAGCGCAGCATCCATCGCATGGCGCATGAGATCATCGAACAAAACCGAGGCCTTGCCAAGATCTGCCTGGTGGGTATCCGCTCGCGGGGCGTGCCTCTGGCGCAACGCCTTTCGGATTACCTGCGTTTGATAGAAAACCAGGAAGTGCCGGTGGGCATGCTGGATATCACCCTGTATCGGGATGATCTATCCACCATTGCCCATCAACCGGTGATCAAGGGTTCACAGCTGGATTTTGAGATAGAAGGTTCCACGATAGTGTTGGCCGATGACGTGCTTTATACAGGACGCACGGTGCGCGCCGCCATCGATGCCCTGCTGGATTTTGGCAGACCGCGGCAGATTCAGCTGGCGGTGTTGATCGATCGTGGACACAGAGAGCTTCCCATCAAAGCCGATTATGTGGGAAAAAACATGCCTACATCCAAAGAAGAAATCATCAAGGTGGAATTTGAGGAAACCGATGATAGAGACAGCGTCAGCATCTTTTTGGCATAAATTGCATGCCCGTTGGCAAAAGACGGGTTCGCTCTTGTGTGTGGGCTTGGATTCCGATATCAGGCGCCTGCCAGATTGTGTGATGGATGAAGAGCTGCCCATGTGGGAATTCAACCGCTTTGTGATCGAATCCACCCTGCCTTACACCTGCTGTTACAAGCCCAATCTGGCTTTTTATCTGGCAGATGGCATCCGGGGCATCCGCTCTTTGATCCGCACCATGAGGTTTATCCCAGACGATGTGCCCGTGATCCTGGATTGCAAGGTGGGTGATATCGGCAGCACCATGGACGGCTATATGCGGGGCTTGTTTGACAAGCTGGAAGCCGATGCCATCACCATCAACCCCCTGATGGGCTCGGATGTGCTGGAACCGCTGCTAAAGCGGGAAAAAGCCTTTGCCTTTGCCCTCACGCTCACCTCCAACCCCTCGGCAAGTGAGTTTTTCAAGGATAAAGGCATGGACGAGGCTGTGGCAAAGTGGATGGAACAATATCCCGTGGAGAAGGTGGGCGCCGTGATTGGTGCCACCCAGAGCGAGGAGCTGAAGAGGATGAGACAGCTGATGCCCGAGCGCTTGTTCCTGATTCCCGGCATCGGGGCGCAGGGTGGAGATCTGGAAGCCGTGTTGCGCAGTGCAGCCGCTCCGCTGGCACATCCACGCCTGTTGATCAATTCTTCCCGCAATATCATCTTTGCCTCTTCCCAACCGGATTATGCCCGTGCGGCAAGGATGGCGGCAAGAGAGCTGCATCTTGAGATACAAAAGATATTGGATAGATAAGATTTAAGGATAAAACATGACTGAATTTATTTCATCCCTCGTCACATCGTATGTAAACTGGGTAAAAGCAATGCCCATCGTGTCTTCCATGATCCAATTTGCCATCCTGGGCACCCTGGGAGAAGTGGTCTCCAAATGGATTGTGCGCAAGAGCTTCCGGTATCCCTTCACCTTCCTGCTCACACTGTGGAAGATGATCGTGTGGGCAATCCTGGCAGTGGGCATCAAATATGCCTTCAGCGGACATTCAGCAATGGTGGCTCACCTCGTGGAGGTGGAAATGCTGCCCGCTTTGAACACCTTTGGCATGGCTCTTGCCATCTCCATCTCGCTGAACGTGCAATTTGGCTTGCTGCTGGTGATCATGCATCGCGTGCTGGACAACCTGGTGGAAAAGGAAAAGAACTGGAAAGGCATGGATAAGAGCATGTATTCCCTGCTGTGGTTCTGGATTCCGGCGCATACGGTGACCTTCCTGCTCTCTGATGTATATCGCATCGGATTGGCAGCGCTGTGGTCTGTGGCATTGGGATTGATTTTGGGTATGTTCAACAAGAAATAGACAGCCACCTCTTAGCTGGTTAATACAATGCCCCATATCCATGCCAGATAGCGCAGTGCAAACCGAGAGCTCCGGCAAGGCTCCCATCCTGTGGCCGCTGCTTTTCTGGCTTGTGGGCTTGGCGTTGGGCAAAGGCTGTGAAGGCGGGGAATACATCTTCTTGGCAGTCTCCACCCTGCTGGTGCTGGCTGCTCTCTTCATCCCTCGCCTGCGTTTGTGGCTGCTCCTGATGCTGTGCCTTTTTGCCGGCATCCTGCGCATCACCATCCAAAGCCCGGAAGAAAAGGTGCTGCTGCAAAGCCTGCATTCAAGAGGCGAACTGGTGCAAAAGGGGAGTTTTACAGTAAATAGGGCATTTAGCGACCATACTTATGAGATGGGTCTGCGCCGCTTTGCCGGAGCGGATATGGGGCTGAAACTGCTCTTGTATCATGCGGATAGCCTGCAGGTGGGTGCAGTTTACGAGGCGATTATCCGGGTGCGCCCGCTCTCCCGTGATCCCATTTTGGATATCTATCCCTCCCGCTATACCGCCAGTGCTGATCTCCGTGCGGAATTGAAGATGCTTACCGCCGATAGCCGAGCCCTGCCCATCACCCAAATACGCAGCTGGATGTATGAAAGGCTGGATAGACACGCCTCCCACCATGCAGATATCGCCAAGGCACTGCTCCTCTCGGATCAAAGCGCCAAAAAGGCATATCGTGAGGAGCTGCAACAGGGAGGCATGATACACCTGATAGTGGTGAGCGGGCTGCATGTGTGGTTCATCTATGCCATGCTGCTGGTATTCCTGAAAGGATTCTTGCCGCGGAGGCTGTTGGATGCGTTTGTCCTCTTGCTATTGGCTGGCTTTGCCGCTCTCAATTATTGGGCGGCTCCCATCACGAGGGCGCTACTCATGATCTCAATCGGCGTGCTGACGCGCTGGCTGGGGCGTAAGGTATCTTCACTGCAAATGCTTTCGCTCAGCCTCTTTATCATCACCCTTGCCAACCCTCATCAGCTCTTTGATTTGGGGCTACAGCTATCCTTTATCAGTGTGGGCATCATCCTCTTGGCACTGCCCCGGATCAGGTTTTGGCATGCGGAGGTAAGCAAACACAGCTTTTGGAAAAGAGGCATGGAAAGGCTGGCAAACTATGTGCTGCTCAACCTCATGGTTTCCCTCGCCATCCTACCCCTCACGCTGAACGCCATGGGCACAGGCTCTTTGAACGGAGTCTTTGGCAATATCTTGGGCGTTCCCCTCATTGGCATGCTGTTGCCGCTTTCCATCTTGATACTTATCTTTGATCCCTCCGGCATCATCGGGGCGGGCTTTTATCACAGCTATCTGGCTGTGCTGTGGTTGTTTGAACAAGTGGCTGTCATCTCCGCCTCCCTGCCTTTTAAGGTGGAGAATTTCTGGATAGGATTGGGACCGGCGATTGGGATGGCACTCCTGCTCTTGCCTTTTTTTATCTGGCTAAGGCGCAAGAAACGCCCCGCCTGGAGCTTCAGTCTCTCCTTGTGGATGGTGGGCTTGCTGCTCCTTTTGGTATTTCCCCTGCTGCTTCCCCATAGGGGGGGAGTGTGGATATTCAATTGTGGTACAGCGGATTGTGCCCTTATCCAAAGCCCCTCCGGACATACCATCCTGGTGGATAGTGGCCCCGGCAGATACACCTGGGAGGCAGAGCGCGACCCCATCAAAGCCTTGGATACCAATAGCTGGGCGGGCAGAAAGCTGCTTCCCTGGCTGAGGCGCAAGGGCATCCGCCAGCTGGATGATCTCATCCTCACCCACACCCATGCGGATCACACGGGAGGCGTGCCGGCACTCATCACCTCAATTCCCATCAAGAGGCTGATTATTACCGATGAATTGCAGGGCTCCCAGCTCTATCAGCTGTGGCGGGAGGTGGGCTGGTTTGCCGATACCGAGGTACTGGTGGTTTCAGACACACTCAGCCTGGCAATAGACCAATTGCACTTCAAATTCTTGCATCCAGACCGCCATTGGCAGACGGATAATGAAAACGACCGTAGCATCGTGTTTCGTATGCAACACAAGGATAAATCTCTGCTCTTTACCGGAGATATCGAATCCGCCTCGGAAGCCTGGCTGCTAAACCGCTATCCCGAATATCTGGACGTGGACTATCTGAAGGTGGCGCATCACGGCAGCAAAACCTCCTCCACGGAAGACTTCCTGCGCCAAGTGAACCCACGTGAAGCATGGATCAGCGTGGGTAAAAGAAACCGCTTCAACTTCCCCCATCCCCAGGCTTTGGACAGGCTACAGCGGTATGCCCCCTCCATCCGCTACAGCTATGAGGGTACCATCTATCTGGATTTGTAGATTATATGGAGTCTATTTACTGACCCCTGAACACTCCGCGCCCATCATTCGTCATTCATTATTCTTTATTCATCGCTCGCACAGCGAGCTCCCCAATGAGATGCGCTTGCGATGTGGTTGCGATACCCAGCGGTTTGCTGGGAGGCGCAACCACATCGCAACCATATCTAATAAGAAAGCAAGGTATATCGTACTGTGATGGGATATTACTCCCTTTCCAGAATCCACTCCACGATATCTTCCATCACCTCGATGGCAAAGGTCTCTTCAAGCTTGATATATTCGTTGACGTTCCCCGTTTCACTATGCTGAAAGAGGTGGTTCAATCCCTCGTATTCGATGGTTGTAAAGTCTGGATTACCAGCTCTTTCCAAAGCTTCTCTGATAGCGGTAAGGTTTTGCTGAATTTCCACTTGCAGGTCTTTATCCCCATTCAGAGCTAACACGGGGATGGTCACTTGTTCCAGATATATTGCAGGGTCCAATCTCATAAATGTGAGCATCCAATCGTCCACTACCTCATCGATAAGATACATCTTGGCTGTATCCTTTTCCGGCACTGGGAACAGCTCTGCATAGCCGTCTTCCCATGCATCATCCACCAGCTTGTCCAAGGCCTTCGTCAGTTCGTCTTTATCTTCCATCTCCAAGACAAGGTCATAGACCATCCTGTTCAGCTTTTGAGACTGGGCAAGTTTGTCCTTCTCCGTACCCATCGAGATGCTAATCAATTCGGTTTGTTTCATCAGGAGTTCATCACCTCGCACGCCGGTTCCTGCCAAGAGTACGATAAAATCAAGCTCTTTATCCAGAGACACCACTATGGGAGCGATGATGCCGCCTTCGCTGTGCCCGATAATGCCCACGCGCCCAATCTCTTTCTGCTGTCTCAGCCAGGCAACTGCGCTTTGGGCATCGGAAGCAAAATCGAAGGTGGTGGAACCGGAAAATACACCATCGGATTCTGCCACCCCACGGTCGTCATACCTCAATACGGCGATGCCAGCACGGGTGAGATGGTCTGACAGCACCAAAAACGGCTTATGATGCAAAAGCTCTTCATTGCGGTCTTGGGGGCCGCTGCCGCTTACCAATACCACCGCCGGATAGATTCCCTCTTCCTGGGGCAAAGTAAGCGTTCCTGCCAGCTTGATGCCCGCCCGGGGGTTTTCAAAGAATACATCCTGGGAGCGATAAGGGAAAGGCTCCCGGGGCTCCTGTGGGCGGTCGTATTCAGGCTCGGGAAGCTCTTCACGGCTAAACACCAGCGCAGCCTCATAGCCGCCCTGGTTAAAGATACCCCTGATCATTTCTCCATCAAACAAGCCATCATAGCGCAAACCGATGTCTGTGACCGAAAATACTAATTTGCCCATGTCATACTCTATCTCATCAATCTCGATGCCATATGCACCTTGATCCGGACTATCCAGAGTGCCATTGATACCATCCGGACCATCCATGATATGCACCACCAAGCGCAGCTCGGAGCCAAAAACATCCAAGAGCGCATTCCATTGACCTTCAATCTCTGTGGCTGCCAAACCCGCTGCCAACATCATGGCCAATATAACGATGATAATACGTTTCATCTTTTCTCCAATCTGTTTATTATTTACTGTGTAATCACACTATTTACATAAAGCCGGAGCTGTCAAGGAATATGTCCGTCACCGCTCCATTTATACAAGCTAAAGCTTATGGTTTTTACCAAGTAGCATCCCGCAGAAGCCACTGTTATTCTGGCTTTCATATATCTTTACAACGGCAATCAAAATATCCTTTGGCTTTAGTTCCTGATTCGTTATTAATATCTATCATAAGCCATATGTTTACGAATGTGAATTTTTGACAGGATGGCTAAACAACTATATAACAGGAGAGAACAATGAAACAGCTCATATTTACTTTACTCATCTTGCTGGCGATCACCCTTTTGGGAGCTGTCAGCTATGATGAAACCATGCGATCTTTCTTTGCTGCAGGCCATTCCGGAGAAATCGATGGCGATACGTATTGGATAATGGATGATGTGTATTCCAATAGAGACGATGCCTTAAAGAAGATTGTCAAACTGGCTGCGCTCTTTGTACGTCGAGACAGCGACGAATATGTCACCTCAATTCCTGAGTTTAATAATGTGTTCGATTCCACTGATTATATCTTTTGCAGGTGGTCTAACAACGCAGGCAGCAGCTACAATTTCATGCGTGTTCCGGTGCTATATGCCCTGTTAAGTTACTATGCAATGGCTCTTTCATTTCAGACTACAGGTGATCTGGAAAAAGACTTGTATGATATGCTGAAGGATAGTGCACTGGTAGAAGAATGGGAAGTTGAATAGTCGCTGCAGAGCTTTTATTTGAAAGGAGATAACGATGAAACAGCTCATATTTACTTTACTCATCATGTTGGCGATCACCCTCTTGGGCGCTGTCAGCTTTGATGAAGCCCTGGATTCCTTCTTTGTAAATGGATACTCAGAAGAGATAGACGGAGAAACGTATTGGATGATAGATTATATGTATGATGACAGATATGCCGCCTACGATGAGGTCTCCAGACTGGCATTGTTGTTTGTATTTCAACGCTTGGACTGGGATCAAACAGCCATCCCAGAGTATGAAGAGATACTAAAAGCCACTGATTATATTGCTGGTAAATGGTATGATGAAGAGGATGACGCCGTTTACTATGTGGGCATGTCCATAGATGAATACATCTGGTTTACCGATTTTGAGTATGAAGACGATTGGGAGATTCCAGATATGGAAGACGAAATATACGACTTTATGAATTATTATGGCTTTGCCTTTGAATGGGAGGAAGAATGAAAAAGTTCGTGTTTATATCACTTATCCTGATGGCGATGAGCCTTCTGGGTGCCAACTTCTTTGATGATAACCTGAAACCTATCTATGAGGGGGGGCATTTTGAAGAAATAAACGGGGATACTTATTGGATTTTTGAAGAACTGTATTTTGATAAAGATGAAGCTCTCGATGACATTGCCTACCTGGCTACGCTCGCCGTGTTTTATAATATGGAATGGGATTCACCAACTGATCCCGATTACATAGATTTCCTGGATTCCCTTGATTTAATTGCCTGCCGTTGGTTTGACGCAAACGATAGTGCCACCTACATTGTGAGTGGATCCGTATTTACATACTTATGGTTTATGATAGACGACGAAGAGTTCTATTACATGGATTTTGCGGATATCCGCGAAGACATTTCCGAATTCATAGATTATTTGGGCGGACAATTTAAATTGGAGGAATAATGAAACAGATTGGATTTATACTACTTATCATTCTGGCAACGTCGTGGTTGGGTGCTGCCACTTTTGAAGAAGTATTGGAGTCTTACATTGATGATGGTTATGCCTTTGAGTATGACGGAAACCAGGGTTGGATGCTTGATGAATTATACTTTGACCGTAGTGTGGCTTGTGAAGCTCTCGCCAGCATGGCGGTGGTCTTTTTGTATCAACGCTTGGAATGGGGGGAGACCTCCAATCCCGCTCATAAAAAGGTTGTCGATGATACATATTATTTAACAACCCATTGGTTTGACGTGACAGATAGCGGCACATACGTCGTAGGCGTCGTTATGAGTGATCTGATATGGTATTATGAAGAAGATATCTATGATATGTCGCCATCAGAACTGGAAGAAGATATCTTTGAGCAGATGTATTACTATAGCCTGGCATTTGAATGGGAGGAAGAGTAAATTGCTATCAACCCTTCTTATGAAACCCAAACGATAAACCCCGCCGTTAAACATATTAACCGCGGGGTTTTATTCTTTACTTCTTAAGTTTACAATTCGGGATACAGGGGAAAGCGTTTGGTAAGCTCCATCACCTCGGCTTTCATGGCTGCCAGATATTCCTCATTATCACTATTATCGCGCACTCTTTTGATAAAGGCGGCGATCTGTTTCATTTCGGCAACGCCCATCTTACGGGTGGTGACGGAGGGGGTTCCCAGGCGGATACCGGATGCCACGAAAGGTGAGCGGGTATCGAAGGGAACTGTGTTTTTATTCACCGTGATGCCGGCGATATCCAGGGAGCCTTCCATCTTCTTACCGCTGGGTCCGCCCTCTTCCTCGCTGCCCAAATCCAACAGCATCAGATGGGTGTCTGTTCCGCCGGAAACCAGCTTGAATCCTTCATCCATCAAAGAGCTTGCCAGCGCCTGGGCATTGGCAATCACGTTTTTCTGATATTCTTTAAATTCCGGTTGCAAAGCTTCCCAGAAGGCTACTGCCTTGCCCGCGATGGCATGCATCAAGGGTCCACCCTGGATGCCGGGGAAAACGTAGCTATCCACATCCTTGGCATACTGTTCTTTGCACAGGATGAGCCCGCCACGGGGTCCGCGCAGGGTTTTGTGGGTGGTGCTGGTCACGATATCGGCATAGGGCACGGGGTTTTCGTGCAAGCCTGCGGCTACCAAACCGGCAATATGAGCCATATCCACAAACAATTTGGCGCCCACCATATCGGCAATCTCTCTAAAGCGCTTAAAATCTATTTTGCGCGGATAAGCAGAGGCGCCGGTGAGGATCATCTGCGGTTTATGCTCTTTTGCCAAAGCCTCAATCTCTGCATAATCAAACTGATGCGTGTCTTTATCCACATTATAATGGATGATATTGTAAAGCTGTCCCGAAAAGGAAAGCGGATGCCCGTGGGTGAGGTGACCGCCGTGTGCCAGCTCCAAAGAGAGCACCGTGTCACCGGGTTTGATGAGGCTAAAGTATGCCGCCATATTGGCTTGTGATCCGCTATGAGGCTGCACGTTGGCATGCTCTGCGCCAAAGATTTCCTTGGCACGCTCAATCGCCAGCCGCTCCACATCGTCGATGTATTCACAGCCGCCATAATATCTGCCATACAGCTTATAATTCACCTTCCCCGTCTTTTTGCTCCAGCGGTAGGGATAGCCCTCGGCGTATTTATTGGTCAAAATACTGCCTTGCGCCTCCATCACCGCCAATGAGGTAAAGTTTTCGGAAGCAATCAATTCCAGGTTTTCCCGCTGTCTGGCAAGCTCGCCAGCGATAGCGGCATAGAGTTCAGGATCTTGTTTTTGGATATGTTTCACTTGATATCTCCTTCTATCTTACTAATTTTATCAATTCTTTGCTGATGCCTGCCGCCCTCAAAATCCGTATGCAGCCAGGCATCCAATATCTGGATGGCATAGGGAATCGCCGTGAAGCGCCCTGCCAAGACCAGGATATTGGCATCGTTGTGCATTCTGCTGAGGCGGGCAATATCCGTATTCACACACAAAGCGGCACGGATGCCCTCCACCTTATTGGCAACGATGCTCATGCCAATGCCAGAGCCACAGATGAGGACGCCCTTGGCACAGGCTCCGGATGCCACTGCTTGGGCGGCAGGAGTGCCCGTATCGGGATAATCCATGGAGTCTGCGCTATACGTGCCAAAATCTTCCCATTGATACTGGGGGAACGCCTTTTTGAGGGCTTCCTTGAGGGGGAATCCGGCGTGATCGGATGCTATTGCCAGTTTCATCTTTCCTCCGCCATCAGACAGGAAAGGGCAATGCAATAATACTTGCTGGCGGCGCTTTCGCTGCGGCTCATCACCACCACCGGCTTGATGGTGCCCTGTATCATGCCTGCCAATTCCGCATTGGCAAACAGCATCAATCCCTTATAAAAGCTATTGGCGGTTTCCAGATTGGGAAAGATGAGGATATCCGCCTCGCCTTGGATGGGTGTATCCACGCCCTTGATCTCGCCAGCGGCAGGATCGCATGCCAAAAATACATCCAAAGGTCCATCGATGATGGCATCCTTGATTTGCCCGCGCTCTGCCATCTTGCACAAGAGCGCATAATCCAGCGTGGAGGGCATCCCCGCTCCCACCTTTTCTGTGGCAGTAACCAGCGCCACCTTGGGGGTTTGGATGCCAAAACGGTGCGCCATTGCCACGCTATACTTGATCATCGCCTGCTTTTGCGCCAAATCCGGATAGGGCAATACCGCCGTGTCGGACACAAAGAGCAGTTTGGGATAGCGGGGTAATTCCAAGGCACAGGTATAGCTCATCACAGCGCCGGGAGGCAAGAGGCCCCACTCTTTATTGAGCACACATTTCAGGAATGTATCGGTGCCCACCAGCCCCTTCATCAACACATCCGCCTCGCCATTTCTCACCATTTGGGTGGCGGCTTGGGTGGCGCTTTGGTCCTCCGCATGATCGATGATCTGCATCAGGCTGGCATCCAGGTTTTCATCTTGGCACAATTGCAGAATCTTGGCTTTACTGCCATGCAAAATAGGCTGCACCCAGCCTTCGGAAGCAGCTCGGGCGATGGAAGAGAGGGTGTTGGAATCCTGGGCGGCGGCAACGGCAATACGGGTCTTGCAGCCTTGTTTCTTTACAAAGTCTGCCAGTTCACCCAGCTTGGTAATCGCTTTCATATTATGCCAAAAGGGCTGCCAGGGCAATGGAATACAGTTTGGTTAGCTCGCTATCTCCGCGGGAGGTGAGCACGGCAGGCACGCGGGCACCCATCACCACGGCGCACAGCTGGGATTTCAAGAGGGTGGTGAGGGTCTTATAAAAGGTATTTCCGGATTCAATATTGGGGAAGAGGATGCAATCCGCATCACCGCACACTTCGCTCTTTACGCCTTTGATGCGGGCGGATTCGGGATCCAAAATAAGGTCCATAGCCAGGGGACCATCCACGATGCCGCCTTTGATCTGTCCGCGCTCTGCCATCTTGGATATCAGGGCAGCATCATAGGAGGAGCGGATCTTGGGCTGGGTCTGTTCTGATGCAGAGAGCAAGCCAACCTTCGGGGTCTGGATACCCAAAAGCTGTGCCGTCTTGATCAGATAGTTGCAAATGGCAATCTTTTGTGCCAAATCAGGCTCTGGAATAATGGCAACGTCACCCACTATCAACAGCTTGTGATAGGTCTTGGGCTCCGTGACGGTGATATGGGTAAGCACGGCGCCGCTATTCATCAAACCCTTTTCCTTGTTGAGGATAGCCCGCATATAGCGATCTGTGCTCAACAGGCCTTTCATGATAAAATCGCCTTCATTATCGTTGATCAATTGCACCGCCTGGGCGGCGGCTTCCACATCAGAATTGCTGTGCACAATGCGAAACACGGAAGGATCGATCTGGTTGGCGGCACACACCTCTTTGATGGTGGTTTCATCGCCCACCAATACTCCGCTTACAATCCCCTTTTCCACAGCAGCATGCACTGCCATAATCGTATGCTCGTCATTTGCCCAGGCAGCAACTAAGCGCTTGCGAGGACGGCTTTTCAGAACTTCAAACATCTGTTCAAGCTTGGTAATCTGCATTTTGAATCTCTCCAATATATCTTTATTATTTTTTGTAGCATATTTACAGGGAAGAGAGGGAAAAATCACTAAGTGGCTGGCTTTCCCCGCTCGCCAAATCTATCAGCTGCAGCTGTGTGAAAAGATCGGCTTCCCTTCCCTCTTCTTCTTGCCTCATTATCAACAGAAAATCCGCGTTGGAGTGTCGGGCAATGCTGATCACATCCAGCTCTCCTTGGGGATGATCCGCCCTGGGAACGGCTATGATCACGGCACCGCTTTGCAAGAGATTGTGGGCAATTCTTTTGTTCAGATTTTGGGCAGTGGCGGCTTCTTCTATTCCCAAACTGCCAATCATAAGGATGGGTTTGCGACCCGCGTTGGTGCCAAAACCCTCTATCCAGGGATTGGCAACCAGTGCCCGGCTAAGCCTTACAGCCAGCATTTCATATTCTATTTCAGAGTGGGGCACGGTTTTATGCATCACACAGGCATCCATGCATATCAGTAAAATCAGTAGAATCGAATTCTTAAGTCTCATTTATTTTTGGTATCTGCAAAATCCTTATATTGATCAATTTGCCATAGTGTACAAGGCATTGACCGCACTTTTGCAGGGTGCGGGCATAGTGCCAAAAATAAGAGCTTTTTGTCAAGGTAAAAAACCATGAGGGGATTTTCCGCTTGATTAGATGCACCTCACAGGATATTTTTCGCTTTTTTGGATACCGATTACTCACTCCTTCCCTGTTAACCACCCTTGTCTCTCCTTTGTCTCGACAAGGGTGAGACAAGGGTGGTACAAGGGAGGCTAATGGGCAAGGCGCTGACACAAAAAGCGGTGAACCAGCCATATTTCGTGTTATTTCGTGCCTTTCGTGGTTATTAAACAACAGCGGGCGATGGCGAGCATTAAATTAGTGAAATTCGTGTAATTCGTGGTTCCCCAAAAAGCCCCTCTATCCCACAACAAGCTCTTTTCAAAAAAAGGCGTGACAAAATAAACGAGTTTTTGATACTGGCTTCACAAGGAGAAATATATGCGCAGCTTTTTGATACTTCTGCTTTTGGTGCTGGTTTGCGGAGTATGGGCAGGGGAATTCCAGCCCTTGGACGAGGATGATATTTTACAACTGTTGGATATGTTGGCAGAGGCTGACTTGGATAGCACGGATCTGGCTTTTGAAAAGGATTGGGACCTTTCCACGCGCTTCAAGCTGGATTCCCAAATGCGGGTTTTGCTAAATCCCTGGGAGGGGTTGAATGAATTGGCGCATTGGCGCAGGATGCTGGGAACCCAGTGTATGTGCCAGATTGCCTCATCCTGCATGGCAGAGGCGTGGCAGATAGAAGAAGAGGAAATTGTGCATCAGGATTTTGCCCGAATGCTGGAAAATGCCGGCAGATCCCCCAAGAAATTGGCAAAGAGCTGGAGCCGGATCTTGGATGAGCATCTGCATCATTGGCGGCAGGCATTTGGTTCCTTCTCCCCAGCCCAGATAGATAGCTTGCGCTCGTTTTGGTATCAGCTGTGCAGCGAGGGTGAAGACAGGGAAAAATACAAGGATTATATAGCCGCGCGTGGGCTTCCCTATCTGGAAGATGTGGGATTAGAGTATTTTGCAGAGTTCTTTGACCAGGTGGATTTTGCCCTCTTGAGACAGACTGCTCTGTCATATCAAAAGGCGTGTTCCGCATTGGAAAAGGCGGCATCCAAGCTCAAATTCCCCTCCCAAAAGCCTTATATCCACAAAAGTCCGCATGGATTGATGATCTTTGGCACAATGGGCGATGATATCTATTTGCCGCATAAGAAGGAGCGTGTGTGCCTGATAATGGATCCATCCGGCAACGATCAATATCGCCTGCCCCTGGGTGCCAGCTGGGAAAACCCCTTCTTTTATCTATGGGATGGGGATGGCAACGATGTGTATAGCCACGATCAGCCAGGCGGCTTCTTTACTGCGGAGCTGGGCTGTTGTATATCCGTGGACGCAAAAGGACGTGATCTGTATCAAGGGGATGATTTTAGCTTTGCCGCCTACCTGGGTTTTGCCCTGCATCGTGATCTGGAGGGTGATGATATTTACCGTTGTGGAATGTTTAGCCAAGGGGCGGCGCTGTTTGGCGTGGCTATCCTGAATGATGAGGCGGGGAATGACCGTTATGACGCCACTTCGCTGTCTCAGGGATTGGGCACCACGCGGGGAATTGGGCTGCTGATGGATAAGGCAGGTGATGATGTTTACTATTTGGGAGGAAAATATTACCACGCTCCGCTGATGCCCTTGGATCACAGAACTTTGGGGCAGGGGATGGGCTTTGGTTTCAGGCCGGATTATGCCGGCGGCATCGGCATCCTCTATGATGGGGATGGCAACGACCGTTATCTGGGTGGAGTGTATGCCCAGGGAGTGGGCTATTGGTATGCCATGGGCATGCTGATCGATGAGGCTGGAAACGATGTATATAACGCAGTTTACTACCCACAGGGCTCCGGCATCCATCTGGCGTGTGGAATGCTCTATGACGCCTCCGGCGATGACGCCTATTACAGCCGCAACGGTCCCGGTCAGGGCGCAGCCCATGATTGGGGCGTAGGGATGCTAATAGACGGTGACGGCAACGATGCTTATTCCATCCATGGCGGGCAGGGCTTGGGATTGTCCAATTCCGTGGCCATCTTTGTGGATAGAAGCGGGGACGACCGCTATGAGCGCAAGGAAGAACAGAATTATGGCAGTGGCGCCCGCAGCCGGGGAGCCGGTAGCATTGGCCTCTTTTTGGATGCCGGTGGCACGGATAGCTATCCTGATAGCCTGATGGCAAATGATAAGACCTGGCAAAAGGGAACTTATGGCATTGGGAGGGATATCGACCTGCGTCCCAGCCTGAAAACCTCCACCGAGGAATTGGCTGAAAGTGCTGAGCTTCCGTCTGCGGATGACTCCATAGATAGTCTATTTGCCGCTGCCGCAGAGTGGGAGGTGGGTTCTGCCATCCAACGGGTGCGCACGGCACGCAACTATTTGGCAGAACGCAGTGAAGAGGCTATCCCCTGGGTGCTGGAACACAAACTAAATACCAAGAGTGGACTGGAATACCGTGCTTTGGAGGCACTCTTGAAGGATGCCCCCCAGATGGCTGCAGGGCTGTATCCATATATCAATGAGGCGGATTCCCTGGCTGCCAAAAATGCCATCTCGCTCTTGGCAGGCGAGGCAGATAGCCTGTTGGTGCCATATATCCAGGAGCTTTTGGCGAAAGGGAAATATATCCCCACCTGCCTGTCTGTCTTGGGCGTGTATCCCAACGAGGAATCCATCGCCACCCTCTCCCAGTGGCTGCTGGATCCGGTGGAGCGCTACCAATTTATCGCGGCGAGGTCTTTGGCATCCATGCAAACATCTGAGACGGATAGAATCCTGAGGGAAAAGCTGGTGGATCCTACCTTCCTCTTAAAATGTGTACTAAGGTTTTTGCCAGAGGAAGGTGAAAATGAGCGTTGAACGAGAGAGCTTTACCGCCTTTTTACAAGAGCTGGGGCTGGCTGATATAGACGGTGTGATGGCTGGTTTTGAGCACTATCATCGGCTTTTGAGCGAGTATAACCAAATGGTGAATCTGGTTTCGCGTGCCATGCCGGTAAATCAGTATTGGACAAAGCATTTCCTTGACAGCTTATTGCCTTTGAAATGTATGGATTTATCCGAGCAATCGGTATTGGATTTTGGCTCTGGTGGCGGCTTGCCGGGTATTCCGCTGAAGCTTGTGCACCAGAATTTGCGCATCCATCTCTTGGATAGCGTGGGCAAAAAGACACGTATCCTGGCAGAGATGGTCTCTGATATGCATCTGGAAAAGGTGGAGGTGATCAACGCTCGCCTGGAAGATTTTGCCAAGGGTGAAGATCGGTTTGATCTGGTCTTTTGCCGTGCCCTGAAGATGGAAGAGCGCTACCGCCAGCCTCTGTGGCAGCTACTAAAGCCCGGAGGCAGCGTGATCTTTTACAAGGCGCAGGATAGCGAAGACCTGAAGGATTTGGCTGCTGAATTGATGCTGGAACAAAGCTTTGATTGGGGCAGCCGCAAAATCTGGAGAGTGAAGCGCAAGCATCTGAAACCGTTTGCAAATAGATACAGAAAACATGGATAAAACATGGGTAAGATAATTACAATAGTAAACCAAAAAGGCGGCGTGGGCAAGACCACGACTGCCGTGAACCTTGCCGCCGGCTTGGCTGTGCTGGAAAAAAAGACCCTGTTGATTGATTTTGATCCTCAGGGGAATGCCACCAGCGGCGTGGGGTTGGATAAGGACCAACTGGAAAAACAGGTGTATGATGCCTTGATACGCAAGGTGCCAATCGCCGAAACCATACATGCCACCAGCACTCAAAACCTCTTTTGCGTTCCCGGCAATATAGACCTCACCGGTGCGGAGATAGAGCTGGTGCACGAATTTGCCCGCGAGCAGAGGCTGAAGGAAATCTTGGAGCCCATCGTGGATGAATATGACTTTATCATCATCGATTGCCCTCCCTCACTGGGGCTGCTCACCGTGAATGCAATGACAGCCAGTCACGAGCTTTTGGTGCCCATCCAATGTGAATATTACGCCTTGGAAGGGGTGAGCCAGCTGCTTTCCACCATCCGCCTCATCCAAAAGAATCTCAACCCCAGCCTGGGCATCATCGGCATCCTGCTTACCATGTTTGACAAGCGCGTAAACCTCTCCACCCAGGTGGCAAAAGAGGTGCGCCGTTATTTTAAAGAAAAAGTATTCAATACCATCATTCCCCGTAATATCAAGCTCACGGAAGCGCCCAGCTTTGGCAAGCCCATATTTTTGTATGACATCCGCTCTCCCGGTGCCATGAGCTATCTGAACCTGGCACAGGAAGTGGTGGAGCGCAGCCAGTGAACAACCTGAAACTGAGGAGATTATGAACGAACGCCTTGGCAGAGGCCTCAGCGCCCTGATCCCGGATAATAAAGATGAAAGTAACAGGCAGATGGGGCTCAGCACGCTGCCCATCGATAAGATAAGATTGAACCGCCTGCAACCACGTATGAACTTTGACCAGGAGAAGCTGAATGAATTAGCGGAATCCATCAAAGAAAACGGCATCATTCAGCCCCTCATTGTAACCAAAACTGAAGGTTCGGAATATGAGCTGATAGCGGGAGAGCGCAGGCTGCAGGCAGCCAAGATAGCCGGCTTGGATATCGTGCCTGTGGTGATCCGCTCCGTATCCCAAAAAGAGCAACTGCAATTGGCAATCGTGGAAAACATCCAGCGTGAAGACCTGAACCCCATCGAAGAGGCATTGGCATACCACACTTTGGCAGAGGATTTTGGGCTTTCGCATGCACAGATAGCCCAAACGATGTCCAAAAGCCGCAGCACCATCACCAATAGCATCCGGCTCTTGAAATTGAGCCCCCAGATTCAAGAGATGATAAACAGTGGCGAGCTTTCCGCAGGGCATGCCCGTGCCATCCTCAGCCTGGAAGAGCATCTGCAGCTGCCTTTTGCCCAGCATATCGTGAAATATAAGCTGAGCGTGAGACAGGCGGAGGAAAAATCCGGCAGCTTCAGGCTGGAAACCCCCAAAACCAAAGCCAGCGTATCGCCGGTGATCAGTGGCATTCAGAGCGATTTGCAGCGCACCTTGGGGATGAAGGTAAAAATAAAAGGACATATCAATAAAGGGCAGATAGCCATCGAATATCGCAGCCAGGAAGAGCTGGCGGCGTTTAAAGCTTTAATCAACAAACTAAGGGAGCAAAATCAATGAAACGTATTATCGTGACAGGCGGCGCTGGATTCATCGGTGCAAACTTTATCCACACTCTCTTTGCAGATCCTCAGTTTGACGGCATCATCGTCAATCTGGACAGCCTCACCTATGCAGGCAACCTGCAAAGCCTTGAAGACGTACAGGCTCGCTGGCCACAACGCTACTTTTTTGAACACACCAATATCAGGGATAATGCCCGCGTGGCAGAAATCATAGCCAAATACAAACCGGATACCATCATCAACTTTGCTGCGGAATCTCATGTAGACCGCTCCATTGATGGTCCCATGGAGTTTATAGATACCAATATCGTGGGCACAGCGGTGCTGTTGGATAACGCCCTGCGCTATTATCGTCAGCTGAATGATGAGGGTAAAAAGGCATTCCGCTTTCATCACGTCTCCACAGACGAGGTGTATGGCTCCCTGGGAGATACGGGCATGTTTTTGGAGACCACTCCCTATGACCCCTCTTCCCCATACTCCGCCTCCAAAGCGGCATCCGACCATCTGGTGAGAGCTTGGCAACGCACCTTCGGGCTACCCATCCTGATCTCCAATTGTTCAAACAACTATGGTGCCTACCAATTCCCAGAAAAGCTGATCCCCCTGATGATACTGAACTGTTTGGAACACAAAAAGCTGCCGGTATATGGCGAGGGCTTGAACGTGCGAGATTGGCTGTATGTGCAGGATCACTGTGAGGCAATCGCCCTCATCGTGCGCAAAGCCGAACCCGGACAGACATATAACATCGGCGGTCATAACGAAATGAAGAACATCGAGATCGTGCATACCATCTGTGATCTCTTGGACGAGATGAGACCCTCAGACAAGCTGGGTTCATACAGGGAATTGATTACCTATGTGGCGGATCGTCCCGGTCATGACCTGCGTTATGCCATTGATGCCTCCAAGATCCAAAAAGATTTGGGCTGGACCCCGCGGGAGACCTTTGAAACCGGTATCCGCAAGACCGTGAGCTGGTATCTGGAAAACCCCAAGTGGTGGCAAAACATACAAAACAACACCTATCAGCAACAGCGTTTGGGCTTGGGATAAGAGCCGGCAGCACAAGAAAAAAAGCAGCATAAAAATAGTGTTTGCTTTTTGGCAATGCCAGTTTATACTATAATTAGCATACAGACCCTACATAGAATGCCCTCCGAGCGTGGGAGCGTCGCCCGACGTCTCCCACGTATTTTTTTGCCCTCAGATTATGGTATATCAAATTTAGCTTGCCAAAATAACGCATCTTAATAGCATGGTAAAAAAGTATAAGGAGACTTATCATGACAGACAAGGACACCACTCCCCGCCATGATGATTGTGATTGCAACGACGAAGATTGCGATTGCACCCAGAGTATCATAACTCTGGATATGGAAGATGGAAGCACCAAGGATTTTTTGTTCCTTGACGTTCTGGAATATGAAGGTCAGCAATATATCGCTCTTGCAGAGCTGGATTCCAACGAATACGATATTTTGCGTCTTGATAAAATTGATGAAAACGTAGAAATGACGGTGATCGAAGATGATGAGCTGTTTTATAAGGTAGCCGCAGAATTTGACCGTTTGTTTAGCGACGAAGAAGAAGAGGAAGAAGAAGCTTAGGAAACAATAACACATACAGATAGATCGGATTCACAGGATGCATATGCTCCATATTCATCCTGTGTTTAAGAATCGTAACTGGTTTTAAGGAGAATAATGAAGATTGATCTGATTATTCATAATGCCTGCCAGATTGCCACCGTGGGGGGTAGCCCGGGGCCTCGGAAGGGCGATCAAATGCAGGATGTGGGCATTATCCACAATGCCGCCCTTGCCATCCACCAAGGGAAGGTGCTGGCATGTGCCTCCAATAATACCATCCTACAGAATTATCATGCCACAGAATTGATAGATGCTGAAGGCGCCCTCATCACTCCGGGCTTTGTGGATCCACACACCCATCCCGTATTTGTGCATACGCGGGAAGATGAATTTGCCATGCGCATCGCGGGCGCCACTTATGTGGAGATTGCCCAAGCCGGTGGAGGCATACGCAGCACCATTTCCAGCACTCGTGATGCAGATCATGAGCTGCTTTTTACCTTGGCAAAACAGCGTATCCGCCGCATGATCCAGCAAGGCACCACCACCCTGGAGGCCAAAAGCGGGTATGGCTTGGATACCGCCAGTGAGCTGAAACAGCTACAGGTGATCAAAGCCTTGGCAGAGGATTTGCCCATTGATATCGTCCCCACCTTTATGGGTGCACACGAATATCCGGCTGAATATAAGAACGACCACGAGGCATATCTCAAGATTCTTACCCAAGAGATGATTCCCGCCGTGCAAAAGCAGGGTATTGCCCGCTTTTGTGATATCTTTACCGAAGCCCACGTTTATGATATCTCGGAAAGCCGCAGGGTCTTGAGCTGTGCCCGCGAGCATGGGATGCAGCTCAAGATGCATGCAGACGAGATCGAACCCATGGGCGGAGCAGAATTGGCAGCCGAAATGGGCTGTATCTCTGCGGATCATCTGGGTGCCGCCACTGATGCCGGAATCCTGGCAATGAAGGAAGCCGGGGTGATCCCCGTGCTACTGCCTGCCACCCTGTTTTCTCTGAGGTCCAAGACCTATGCGCGGGCAAGATTTATGATAGAAAAAGGACTGCCCGTGGCAATTGCCACAGATTACAACCCCGGCAGTTGCAATTGTGATTCCATGCCTCTCACCATGAGCCTGGCATGTTTGCAAATGGGTATGAGCCCCGAAGAAGCGCTTACGGCAGCCACCATCAATGCCGCCTATTCCATTGGCATGGGAGAGCGCAAAGGCTCTTTGGAACCCGGCAAAGATGCTGATCTCATCCTTTGGGATATTCCATCCCTCAATTTTATCCCTTACCATCTGGGCAGTTCGCACATCCAATGCGTATACGCCAAGGGAAGCCTTGTATATAAAACGCCATGAGCTTTGATTCTTCAGGCCAGGATCACGCCTATACCATCATCAAAACGCTGCACCGCTCGCGGTTGTTTGTGGTATATCTGGCAAAGCACTTTATCAGCCAAGAGTATGTGGTTTTAAAGACCATAGATTCCCAGTTTGCATCAGATCCCCGCCTCAATGAGCGGCTGGAAAATGAAATGAGGCTGGGCACCAAACTCAATTGCCCTCACGTGCGCAAGACCAGAGGGATGTTTTCTGAAGGCGGCAAAAACTATGTGGTGTATGACTATATTGAGGGCAAGAGCCTCTCAGAACTACTGGAAAACGTGAGCATCAGCCTTGCCACCGATATGGTCTTGCAATGGCTGGATGGCATTTTGGATGGCATCATCACCGCCCACTATCTGGGCATCACCCATGGCAACCTCAATCCATCCAATATCATCATCAGCCAAGATGGCAAACCATATATCATTGGCTTTGGCAAACCTGTGCAAGATTGGATGAATGAAGACCCCAACCAAACTGGCATCCAGGCTCTGATGTTTGCTGCGCCCGAGGTGTTTTTGGGAGGCAAACCTGATCCGGCAGCGGATATCTATTCCATCGGTGTGCTGGCTTACCTGATTCTGTGTGGAAAGCTGCCCTGGGCTGTGGATCATCGTCACAGCATCCACACCCAAAAACAGGAAAGCCTCCTGAAGCCCGTTTTGGATCCTGAATTTATCGGGCGCAACGTTCCACGCTGGCTATATAGCGTAATCCACAAATGTCTGAGAATTGATCCTCAGCGCCGTTTCTTATCGGTTGCCGAGCTGAAAGAAGCCCTGAGCGCAAAACAGGAAATAAGGATTGAACCGATTCAGACAGACACTCCCTCTGCAGATATACCAGAGACAAAGCCGGCACCCCAAACAGAGGTGCCCATCACAGATATCAAGCCTGAACCGGTGCCTGAACCTAAACATGAGCCCGAACCCGTGCCAGAACCCGAGCCGTATAAACCTGAGCCAGAGCCCGAACCTGAGCCGTATAAACCAGAACCTGAGCCCGTGCCCCAGCCCATGCCCAGGGAAGATACGCCTGCCACTGCCGAACCCACGGGTAAGCAGCCTGCAGAAACGTTTGGCTATGATAAAAAACATTCTCCACATTCAGGGATCAGAAGATGGGGATTGATAATGGGACTTGCCATCCTGTTTATCATCGTTTTCTCTATCTTCAAATACACGGTTTTCAGTGGACCCAAACGGGTTAAAAGTGATATAAAACCCCAACAACAGGAAGAAGTCCACACCAAATACATTCCCAACCAACCCATCAAAATGGTCTTTGTAAAAGGCGATTCCATAATGATTGGCAGCACCCGTAGAGGCGCAGAAGACAATGAATCCCCTCTTTTGGGCGTGAGGGTACCCAGCTTTTGGATATCACCTTATGAGATCACAAATCTGCAATGGAACATGGTGTATCCAGATCATAACTATGATAAAGATGATGAGCAGCTACCGGTCACCGATATCAGCTTTTTGGATGTATTGGAATATTGCAACGAAAAGAGCATCATGGAAGACCTCATGCCTTGCTATGATTTTTTGGGTGGTGCTTATGTCTGCAATTTTTCTGCCAATGGCTACCGCCTGCCCACAGAGGCTGAATGGGAGTATGCAGCCAAAGGGCATAACAAAAATGATTATTTCACATACAGCGGTTCCGATGATCCCGACCGTGTGGGCTGGCACAAAGACAATAGCGATGGCTATTTGCAGCCGGTGGGACAAAAAGAACCCAATGAACTGGGGCTTTACGATATGAGCGGTAATGCCTATGAATGGGTGTGGAACTGGTATGGGAAATATAGCGGCCAAGCAAAACCTTATGAAGGTCCAAGATCTGGAACAGACAGAGTGATACGGGGAGGCTCCAGCACACATGATGTCTCAAAAATGCGCGTTACCAGCAGAAGTCACGCCAAGCAATTCACCAATAATCCCTTTCTGGGCTTCAGGCTGGTGCGCAACGGAGAGTGATTAGGAGGCAAACGCCTGCCAATCTGATATCAACCCGGAGTGTTTCTATTTTGCCCAGATAATGCCGTGGGATTTAACCGCGATACGCGGGTAGTAGCCGGGAGTTTCACCGCCTCTTGTATCCCCAGGCTTTAGCAGGGGGATACATCACTCCTTCCTTATTAACCACCCTTGTCTCTCCCTTGTCAAGACAAGGGAGAGACAAGGGTGGTACAAGGGTGGCTAATGGGCAAGCACTATTTGTGTTTAGCGGTGTCGTTTGAGGGGCAAACGGATCAGATGCAAAAACAGCCATGCCAATATCCAAAGTGATATCATGGTGATGGCAAAGAGTATTATCCTCTTTATACGGGGATTGTAAAAGTGTTGGATGAGGACGGGCAGGTTGTCTCGCTGTTTCCATCTGCCGTGGTATTTCTTGAGGGAGGGATGGGACTTGATGGCATCGATTGCCGCCAGCTGGCGGGTCACCATTTGGTGGTAAAGCCTTCCTGCCAATTCTCCATCAGCGCTGTAGAGGCTAAAGCCGTTCTTATCAAAGCGGGGCAGGTTTTCCACCAGGCTTTGATGCCCCCTCTCAAATAACTGCTGATAGATGGGGTCTTTGCTGATTTGCCATACCTCATGCAGGGTTATCAACACATGGCAATGACCGTTCAGCGTGTAGGGCGCTGCCTTTCCGGGATATTCCACATACCAAAGGGCGTTGTTCTCCTCTTCGATGATGATTTCAGACGGTGGCATCAAGCTGCGGGCACAAGCCTGGGTGCGGCTTTGCCAGAGATCATCCTGGCTCTCCTGAGCGCGCAAGGCAAATAGATGCAACACCTCAACCTGAGTGAGGGCGCTATACCAGGGTGCCTGCATGTCAAACTTGGGGTAAGGCTCTTGGTGGGCAAACCACATGCCCTCCTCGTCTTGAGTGGCGTGCTCTGCCAGCCAGCCGGAGAGCAGGTCAAATTGCTTTCTGGCATGGGGATCAGGCAGCTTTCGATAGTGTTTCAGCGCCAGGGCTGCCACAAAAAGAGGGTTGTAAGAGCTGCTGCCATCCGCATAGCACTGATAGGGAATGCCATCTTTATCCAGGCGTTGCACTTGGCTTGCCGGTCTGCCTCTGATCAGCATGCTCGCCTTGTCTGCAGTCCTCAGAATCTTTACTTCGGCAAATTGCCACGCCAGCCCATGGATGAGCATCGCTATCAACAGTGCAAAAAGCCAACGTTTCATTGTTTGGGACGCAAGAGAAGGCTGATGAGGAAAAGGATGAATTCCAAGACAACGATGGCGGCGCCTGTGGGCAAATCCAGCCACCAAGACATGGCAAATCCTCCCACGGCAGCCACTGCAGCCACTATGGCAGATACTGCTATCATCGAAGGCAGCTTGCGGGAGAGATTGAACGCCGTACTGGCAGGCAATATCAGCTGGGCACTTACCAAGATGATGCCCGCTGCCTTGAGGTTGATCACGATATTGGCAGCCAACATCGCCAAAAAGAGGTGGTTTACCAAGCTCACGGGAACCCGATAGAAGCCTGCCATCTCAAAATTGTATGACAGATAAAAGAGCTCTTTGAAAAAGAAGATGATAAAGCCCAAACTGAGCAGGCACAATACACCCAACACGATCAGATCGGAGGTGCTCACCATCAGCACATTGCCAAAGAGATAACTTGCCAGATCGAAGGTATAAACCTTGCGCAAACTGATGAGAATGATGCCCAAAGCCATGGAGACAGAGAGGAAGATGGTGATGGTATTCGCCTCTTCCAGCTTATATTTTTGAGACAGCCTGCCAATGGCAAGGGCAACCGCCATCACAAAGACAAGCGTGACGGCTTGGGTGTGAAGCCCCAATACAAAGGCGATGGCAATGCCGGCAAAGGCTATGTGTGAGAGGGCTTCACCCAGATAAGACACACGGCGCAAGGTGACAAACGGGGAAAACAAAGCCAAGGAGACGGAGGAAAGGATGGCACCCAAGAGAGCACGGATGAGAAAGAAATAAAGCATATCTGTACCTTCCTCTAATAGCCTTTATCTATCAGGCGCACCGCTTTGCCAAAGGTCTTCTGGATCAGCTCGGCATTCACCATCTCGGCTTGATTGTGACAATGCAGACGTCTATTGAGACACACGATGAAGTTGCAATAGGCGGACACCGTGTGCAGATCGTGGGAAACGGTGATAATGGTGCGTCCCTGCATGTTCAGTTCTTTTAGTAAGGCAAAGAAATCCTGCACACCGGGCTGATCCACGGAGGATTCCGGTTCGTCCAAGATGAGGTATTTGCTGCCACCCACGATGGCTCTTGCCAAGAGCACGCGTTGCATCTCGCCTCCGGAGAGGCCGCCAATGGGCTTGAAAGCCTGATCAATACAGCCAGTGGTGTGCATCGCCTCAATGCCCCGCTCCCGCTGTTGGGAGGTGAAAGACCTGCCCAATTTCGTCTCCGCCGCCAGCCCCAACATCACTATATCCAAGGCATTTGCCGGAAAGCGACGGTCATACTCCTCGCGCTGGGGCAAATAACCCATGGGGTGCGCGCTCAGCCACTCCAGATGGGGGATGTCATCTATCCAAATCTTGCCATCCTGAAGCGGCAATAGCCCCAATATCAGCTTGATCAGGGTGGATTTGCCAGCGCCGTTGGGACCGATGATTGCCACAAATTCCTGATCTGTAATCTCCAGCTGGATATCCTCCAAAATGGGATTGCCAGCAATATAATAATTCAGGTCTTCAATGCGGATCATAACTTTTTAGGGGTTTACCGCAGCATCCCAACCCTGCTTCATGCGCTGCCAGTTTGTCCACAACAAGTCACTGATATGCTGTGCTTTGATGCTATCTCCCAAGGGGTCCAGCTCTAAGATTTGCAAGCCAAATTCTGCCGCCAATACCTTTGCCGATTTCCTATCCATCTGCGGTTCCACAAAGATGGCTTTGATCTTGTTTGCCCGGATGCTATCGCCCAATTGCGTCAATTGCTTGGGCGTGGGCTCCGTGCCAGGTGAGCTCTGCACCGTGCCCAACACCTCGATGTCATAATCACGCGCAAACCAATGAAAGCTATCATGATAGGTGATCAGGGCAGGATTTGAGTATTGGGAACGCTCGCTGGAGATTTGCTGATGCAAACCTGCCAAAGATGCCACCAAGCTGGCGGTATTGGCACCAATAGTTTGGGCAAGATGAGGGAACGCCGTTTGCAGACGGTCACCCATCTGAATGGTGATTTTGATGAGGAACTGGGGGGAAAGCCAGAGATGGGGGTCATGCCCGCCGTGATGATGCTCGAGGTCTGATGTGGGCTCCTGATTATCAACCACAGGAAGGTCTATAATCGAGGAAACATCCACCAGCTTATCCTTTCTTTGCAAAAACGCCTTGCCTAATTCCCCTTCCAGATCCAAGCCATTCATCACCAATAGCTTGGCTTCATCCAAAGACCTCAGGTCTGCCGGTTTGGCGCTGAAGGTATGCGGAGAGGCATTGGCGGGGATAATGCTCTGAACGCGAACGCTGTCTCCCACCAAATCCTGAATCAAAAGCTGGTAGGGATAGATGGAGGTGATTATCAGGGGTCGGCTGTCTGCTGGCTTGCCCTTACAGCCAGCCAGCAGCAGCAAGATCACGATGAGGCATAATAACGTTATTTTGGGTTGCTTTGTAAGCATGCTATGCCATCTCTCTTAGTAACTGGGTAATGAGGCGCACGCCCACGCCGGTGGCGCCCACGCTGTACATTCCGGATTCCTTGTCCCTAAGTGCCGTACCCGCAATATCCAAATGTATCCAAGGCTTGTTGCCCACAAATTCACGGATGAAGAGGGCGGCGGTGATGGTGCCGGCAAAGGGACCACCGGTATTCTTGAGATCGGCTATCTGGCTCTTGATCAATTCGTTATAGCTTTCATGGGCAGGCAATCTCCAGATTGCTTCCCCGGTAAATTCAGAGGCCGCCTCCAGCTTTGCCAGCCATGCATCATCATTGGTTACCACAGGCGTAATCTCTGTTCCAAGAGCACCCACGGCAGCACCGGTGAGGGTGGCGATATCCAGTATTTTATCCACCTTCTCTTTGGTGATGGCATAATGGATGGCATCCACCAATGTGAGGCGTCCTTCGGCATCTGTATTGATCACTTCGATGGTCTTTCCGCTCATGGTGCGCAGGAGGTCTCCCGTGTGATAGGCTTCGCCAGAAATCATGTTTTCACAAGCGGCTACCACAGCCACGATATTCACCTTCAGCTTCAGGGTGGCGGCAGCACACATGGCGCCTATTACGGCGGCGGAGCCAGCCATGTCGTTTTTCATATTGAGCATGCTCTGTGGGGGTTTCAGGCAATAGCCGCCACTATCATAGGTGAGGCCTTTGCCGATGAGGCCGATGGTCTTGTTTTTGGCATCGGGATTTCCCATGTGGCGCATCACGATCAGCTTGGGCTCTGCCTTGGAGCCTTTGCCCACTGCCAAATAAGCCTCCATTTTGAGGCGGCGAATCCTATCCATGGGATACACATCGATGCTAAAGCCATATTTGAGGGCTGCCTTTTTGGCGGCTTCTGCCAAGGTTTCGGGATAAATCACGTTGGCAGGCTCATTCACCAGGTTGCGTGCCAGATTGGTGACCTCTGCATAGAGGCGACCTTCGATGATGCCCCGGTTGATATAGCGGGTGCTCTTCACATTCAATGCCAAATGCAACGAACCGATGGCATGCGGCTTTTCCTGGCTGAGGTATTTGGTAAACTTGTATTCCGTCATCAGCGCTGCCTCAGCCAATACATGCCCATATTGGGTGTCGCCAATGGGAGGAGCAAAGCTGGGGAAGAGATAAACATTGGATGCTTTCAGGCGTATGGCACTGCGAGTGATATCGGCAAAGAGGCGGCGCAATTTGTCTGCAGTAAGATTTGCTGCCACTCCTGCACCACAGAGGATTATATTCGAAACGTGCTTCTTAAATACAGTTTGAAAGCTCTTCATCTTGCCGTATTCGGGCTTGAACTCTTCTTTCTTCACATAGGCTTCTATGCTTTCCTTGAAATGAGTGGGAAGATGGTCGATATCATCTACTTTGCTTTTACTATCCAAAAGTAGCACCAGCGTATCCATGTGTTCTGGCAGCTTGCGTAATAGGTCGATCTTCATTGGTGGTAACTCCTTGTATATCTATTAATTATTATTTGTTTTGTGGCTGTGAAAAGAGCATGAGAGCTTCATCATCAAAAGTCTTCGCTCAAACTGAGGTAATAGGAGGGCTGGGAAACCTTGCTGAGATCGGATGCCCAGGCTATATCCAGCCTCAACACCACATAGCCCAGATTGATGCGCGGGCCAAATCCATAACCCAGCTTGAGATCATGTAGCTTGCTCTTTTGAATGGGCTTAAAATCAGAAAAGTCGTTGAACACCGTCCCCAGATCGGCAAATACAGCACCCCGGATATTGGGAATGGTGACGGGGATGGGGAACGCCATGGCTATATAATCCAAAAATGGAAAACGAAACTCGAAGCTGGAGAGCATCTTTTTGTGACCCCAGATATCCTCTTCAAAGCCGCGCACGCCGTTGAACCCCCAGAGGTCAAAGAACTGTGCGTTATCTACTTGTGGATCCCTCTTAAAATCATCGCTCACTCCGCCCAAAAGCCGCATGGCAAAGCCATAACGCTTGTTTATCAGCTTGTAATAACGCCAATCTGAATACAGGGTGAGATAATCCAGCTTGCCATCGGAGATGCTGCTGCGCAGGTTCACGTAGGTTCTATTGCCCACCAAAGGTCCGGTGGAGCCAAACAGCGCAGTATCTCGCACCAGCGAAACCCCCGGTGCCACCACCCAGTCATATTCCGGCTTTTCCAGTTCCACCCAAGTCCCTGATCCTGCGCCTGGGTTTGATACCCACAAATCCCAACCTGTCTTACGTTTATACAGCATCTGGTCAAGCTCCACCCGCAAAAAGCGGCTCAAGGGATAACGCCACAAAAAGTATGCCCCTGTCTGCCTTTCCTTGTAACGGAAATAAAACGGATTGGGACTGGCATCACGATACACTCTTTCATCAAAGAAATTGAACAAACCCAATCCAAAATCTGACCTCTTTTTGAGATACAGATAGCTGAGCATGATATTGTTTTCTTTCAGCTTGCCGGAGATGCCAAGGCTCACGCCAATGCCGTGATTGCCCATGATGTCTGCCAAACCCAGCTCCACAAAGCCCACTGCACCCACCGAGGAGGAATATGCCGCTCCGCCATAAAGATGCTCCACCGCAAAGCCACTTTTATACTTTCCCACCTCCGGAATCGTATCTCCCGGCTGTGTGGGACGGTTGTCGTATCCATAATCTTGGAAAAAGAGCAATGAATCTTCCTGGGTGTATTCAAACTCTGGAATGGGACCCAAAATGGGACGTCTGGCATCATATTGGGGAGCAGGATTGATGCGTTTAATTTTGGATTTTGGCATCTTGCCATAGATATCAAGGCGCTTTAAATCCATCTCATCCCACATATCTTTCCGGTTCTGATACAATTGCGGTGCCGCGGCAGGTTCATAATGCAGGCTGTCCAAAGGATTGTAAGCAAAGTATATATCCCAGGCACCACCAAAGTAATCCGACACCACCATATAGCGGGTATCCTTGGATACATCCCCGGCGTAAATGCCTGCTAAGACCTTGGTCACCTTTGCCTTCTGATTGGTCTTGAGATTCAAGATGCGGTAGTTTGACACTCCCTCTTCGCTGGTAAGATACAAGAGCTCATCCCCGGCATTGGCATACATGGGAAAGCTGCAATTTCCCTCTTCATCGCTCATCTGCCACAGCTTGCCACTATCCAGATCCAGCTTGAAGATGGCAGAGCGGTAATTGGCAAACATCCCCCGCCGGGTGCCTTTAGGATCCAGGATGCGTTCTGAGGAGAAGACCACGCTCTTGCCATCCGGTGCCCAGCGCGGCTGGATATCCCAATACAGATCATCGGTGAGGCGTTCAAGCTCTTTGGTCTTCAGATGATAGATAAAGATATCGCTCTGCACCCCGGTTTGCCCGGAAAGCACTATCCGCTCGCCGTCTGCAGATACATCAATCTCATAGATAGCCCTCAATTCTGGAATGCGGATGGTGGATACTATCTTTTCCTTTTGTGTATCCAAGATATGAATCACGTCTCCAGTGGCTGTTTTGGAGGAAAATGCCACTCTGCGGCTATCTGGAAACCAGGAAAGGTTGCTGCGAAAGTAATAAAACTCCTCCATGTCTCCGCTTCTTTCACCCGTAATCACCTTGCGGGGCGGATACAGGCCATGGGTTCCAGACAGCCACACGCTATAGCGCGCCCCCTGGTTGGAAAAATACACATAGCTGCTGCCATCCGGAGAAAACCGCGGCATATAGTTAAAATATGACCCGTCTTTATGGCTGAAGGTACGCTGCTCCATCTCTTCCCGCGGTGCCCCATGAGAACCCACCGCCGGATAATAGAGCCGCTTCAGATGATAGCGCCAGCGCGATTCCAGCTCTTCCATATCCATGCCAAACACCTTTTTGGTGGATTCATCCGTATTCCTGCCACTGCGCAGGGCATAATAGTATTCGCTCACCTTCTCTCTGCCCCACACTTCGGCGATATAGCTTAAAAAGCTCTCACCCAAACGATATGCCAAATACCCTTCCGAATACTCCAAAGATGGCAGACGGTCGTTCACCACCATATCCATGATGAACATGTTGTTATAATCATCCTCGCCGCCAATGGATAAAAACTCTGGCAATCCTTCTGAAAACCAGAATGGGAAGGAGCTGCTGCGCATCGTGGTAAAAAACCTGCCATCACGGTTGATGGCGTTTGTATAAGCATGCGTCAATTCATGTGCCATCAGCTCTTCCAGCTTGGCATAGCTGCCTTCAAAGGGGATCACCACCCTGTTGCGCAGGCTCTCCGTAAAGCCGCCAACCCCCTCTGTAAGCAGGGGATAGATTACGTTTGTCACTTGAAATTCGCTCTTGGTGCCATACACTATCAAGGGCACGCGGGAGGTGAGCGGAAACCTCAGATCCTCTTTCAGGTTATAATAGGTCTCCTCCGCCATCAGGGTAACCAGCTTGCCAAAATCGTCATACCCCGCGGGGAAATATACGTCAAAGTGCATGCTGCTGATCATGCTCCAATTGCTATCCACAGCGTTCACCTTGTTTTGCCCAAATACCTGCGGGAAAAGCGGGGATAGCACCATCAGGAGGATGGCAATCAACAGGATTGATTTGCCCTTAAAATCAGGATTGCCTTTCATTATTGCTCCCTTCGCCATCTCCAGCCCTCGTTCTTCCATATCTGCACTTGGTTTAGAACAAACTAAATTTAACATATTTCTTTGGGTTCGCCTTCACGTCCTGCACCAATTTATCGAGATTCTCGATCGATTCCAGCAGGCGGGTATAAAGTTCGTCATCATTGATGATGCGTCCGGCGGTTCCTTTGCCGGAATTGATGGTTCCCATCGTTTTATTGATCTCACCGCCCAAGGTTTTGAGGCTGTCCAGGGTGCCTTGCAAATCTGCAATGGCAGCGGGTGCGGCAGAAATTGCCTGATTGATATCTGCGCTATTGCTTTTCACTAAGGCATCTATCCTCTCGGTAAGGGCATCCAGCCTTGCCAGGGCGCTGCTGATATCATATTTGAGTTCGCCTGTGATGGCATCCACATTTCTCACGGCACTATCGGCATCATCCATCAGGTTTGCACCTTTGGCTATCAGCCCCTGTTCAGAGCGCAATTCCTGCAGCACTGCCTGCAATTCCACGATTGCGCCACTGGCTTTGTTCACGATGCCCATCACGCCGGCGGGTTCCTCACCTTTGTGCACAGCAGCCATGGAAAGCCAGCCACTGCCGTCTCCGGGGATGATGCTGAGGGTTTTGCCACCCATCAGGGAGGAATCCCCAATCACAAAGCTGCTGCCTTCCCTGATGCGGATATCGCTGTGGATGCGGGATTTTACGATCACGTTTTCATTTTGCGTGCCAATCTGTTTCACGCGCCCCACTTCCATGCCCCGATACATCACCTTATCACCCACTTCCAAGCCGCTCACATCCGTAAAACTCACCTTCAAATCCTGCAAAGAGCGGGTGCTGATCTTGTTGCTCAGCCACAAATTGCCCAAAATAAGCAGGATGGCGATGATGATGGTAAACAAGCCCACCCTCACCTGCACGCTTTTGATATCGGGATAAAACTTCTTCATCTGGTGTGCCCTTCTTATGTTTTCAATTCTTTCTTTTGCGCTGCGGGAAAGAGGATGTTATTCAGGATCAGCCTGTATCCGGGGGAGCTTTTATGCAGTTCCAGGATGGTCTCCGGATCCCCCACGCGGTGTTGATAATCCTCTGGATCATGCCCGCCATAAAAGGTGAAGGTGCCCTTACCGATATTGCCGTGAATATACTTTACTTCATTGGCACCGGGAACTTCGCCCAAGATGATCACGCTCTTTTTTACCTTGTCCTTAAAAAAGGAGGTGGTTTGCCCCAAAAAGCCATTCACCACATTGGTGTGGCATTGGGTAAGCATCGTGGGCACGGGGTCATACTTGGCGCTAAAATCGAAGAGCTGAAAATAATCACCCTCCGCCCCGCGCAAGCGTGAGTAGTCACTGGCATCGATATCCGAATATTCATACTCAAAAGGATTGGTATGGATCTTAAAATCCTCAAAGGCAAAACAGCGGCTATAATCCAGCTTGCTTTGATAATTGGGATCAATGCCATCCCCATCGATGAGGGCATCCACGATGTCCACATCCCCCGCCGCCAAAGCAATATCATAGGTATCTGTGGCGGCACACATGGCAAACATAAACCCGCCCTCATACACAAATTCACGTATCTTTTCCGCCACCGCATGCTTCAATTGCCACACCTTCTGATATCCATGACGCTGTGCCATCGCCTCATTTACCCTCACATCGTTTTGATACCAATCCGTGTGACGGTAGGAGCCATAAAACTTGCCATATTGCCCAGTAAAATCCTCATGATGCAGATGCAGCCAGTCATAATCTTTCAACTGCCCCGCCATCACCTCATCATCCCAAAAGCGGTCATAATCCACTTCGGCATACTCCAAAGCCAAGGTTACCGCATCATCCCAGGGGAGGCTATTGGGCGGAATATAAACGGCAATCTTGGGCTCTTTCTCCAATACCACCGCCTCCATATTGGCTTCATCAATCTCTAACATAATCGCCGCCACATCAGAGGAAGAAACACTTTCATGCCTCACTCCCCGAATGTTGCACAATGCCTCCAGATCGCTTGTGGAAGGCATCAGGAAGCTCCCTCCCCGATAGTTTAACAGCCACTTTACCACATGCTGCTGCTTCAACGCCTCAAACGCCACGCCATAAGCCTTCAGATGGTTTGTCTGGCTGATATCCATGGGGATCAATAGCTCTGCGCCCAACAGCATGGGTAGTAGCAGAGCCAAAACGATTATATATATTGTCTTCAATCTGTTTTCCTCTCTTGCAATAGCTGTTTATCAATATAATCCAACAGCTCTTCCCTGCCCATCTCAGGATCCTGATACCATGCCTCTTTTGCAGCTTGCAACAGGCTTCCCAACAGGGGTCCGGGAGCGATGCCAAAAGTGTCAATCAAGTCTTTGCCTGTCAAGCAAAATCTTGGGATCCTGTCTTGTAAATCCAAAAACCGACGCCGCAGACCGGGCACCTGCTCTGGATGGCGATACTGCGGGGCATGTGCCAGATTATCGGCATGCACAAGGTCCAAGAGCTGCCACAGCGCTGCCCCATATTGATCGGCAATCCTCAAAAGTGTCTCAGGTTTCATCAAGGAGCCATCTTCTCCGCTATTTTTAAAACGCATGTGCCCCGCTATTACCCTTTGGATGATTTGCCGCTGCGGCTTGGCAATCTGATAGCTTTTCAGAATGGAGTGTGCCAGTTTTGAGCTCAATCTTTCATGCCCGATAAAGCGGGGTGTACCATCGCTCTTGAAGCTAATGGTTCCCGCCTTGCCAATATCGTGCAAAAGCGCAGCCCATCTGGCAATACAGCCGGGTTCGCTGTTTCTGATCACCTCCAAAGTGTGTTCAAAGGCATCCAGATGGTGGTATTTATTTTGTTTCAAGCCATCAAGCCTGCTCAGCTCGGGAAGGATATATGCCAGAATGCCGGTTTGCTGTAACACCATCATCGCCTTTGCCGCCTTCTTTCCCTCAGGGCAGCACAGCATTTGATTCACCTCTTCTGCTATCCTCTCCTCAGAGATATGCTCTATCCACCCTGCGTCTTCTATCAAGCTGGCAAGGCTGGTATCTTCTATCTCAAAACCAAAGCGCACGCTGAAGCGGATGGCGCGCAGCAGCCGTAAGGGGTCTTCCCTAAACACACGCCGGGGATCATCCACACAGCTTATCACGCCAGCTTCCACATCTTTGATGCCCTTACCCGATAGATCCAGGATTTGCCCATCCGCTATCCGCATATACAGGGCGTTGATGCCAAAATCACGTCGCATGGCATCTTCCATCAGACTGCCAAAGCTCACTTCCGGCTTGCGGTCTTTGATGCGATAAGATTCACGGCGGGTTTGCACAAATTCCATCCTCACGCCATCCAACACCAAGGATGCCGTGCCAAATGTATGATACACCACGGGAACGCTGCCGCCCAAGCGCTGATGAATCTCCTCTGCCAAAAGCGCCCCTCCATTTTCCACTTCCACTGCTATATCCACGTCATGCGGATGGGAATCGGGATCCAAGAGATAATCCCTCACACAGCCACCGGCAAAATAGGAGTGGTTGACAAGTGGACTGCCGGCAAGCCCGTCTGCCAGCATGGCGCGCAAATCCACAAGCTTCACAACAGCTCTCCTATCACACTGTTGGATACAAATAGCGCCTCATCGCTCAAACACAGCCACCCCTCCTGCCACTTGATCATGCCCATCCTTTGCAGGGCTTGGATTTTTGCCTGCCTTTCTTCGGTCAACCATCCTCCAAAACGTCTCTCAAACACCTGGCTGTCAATACCTTTCAGCAACCTCAAGCCCATCATCAGGGCTGTTTCTATCTGCGCTGCGCCGTCAAGCTCCTCCGCATCCGGCATCAGCTCCCCTCTTTGTATCTGCTCTTTGTATTCTGTCAAATCATTGGGATTGGTGTAAAACAGCGGCGGCAGCCAGCCGCTGGCAGAGGCTCCCAAAGCCAGATAAGGCAGCATCTGCCAATATGATAGATTGTGTTTGCTCTCATAGCCGCTACGGGCAAAATTGGAAATCTCATAATGATGATACCCTGCATCACGCAGGGTTTGGATGATTAGTTCATACTGCTTGCGGCATTCTTCGGAATCCGGCAGAGGAGGAGAATCCCCTCGCTCTATCTCGGCATACAAAGTGCTATCCTCATCCAAGGTTAAGAGATAGCATGATATATGCTCCGGCTCCACCGCTAACATCTCCTCCAAATCACGCTGCAAATCAGCCATATCCATGAGAGGGATGCCATACATCAAATCCACACTCACATTATCAAAGCCATAATCCCGCAACAGCCTGATTGCACCCGCAACCTGGCTCCCTTTGTGGCGCCTGCCCAAATAGCCCAGAGCCTCATCATTCAAGGATTGCACACCCAAAGAGATACGATTTACCGGGGTGCCGCTAAGACCTTGCAAAAAGCTTTCTGTCACCTGGATGGGATTGATCTCCAGGGTCACTTCCACATCCGGGGATTTGCCTTCCAGCCCCAAACGTTGGCAAAGATCACTAATCCACCGTGATTCCAAGAGAGATGGCGTGCCCCCGCCAAAGTATATCGTTCGCGCCTCAACCCTCCTGCCAATATGCTTTTCCCACAGCTCCAACTCCTTCAATAGCAGCTCATAATACTCTTTTTGGGCGTCACGCGTCCACGGCACCCGATAAAACGAGCAATAAGGGCAAAGGCTGAGGCAAAAGGGGTTGTGAAAATAAACCGCTATCGGGTCAACCGGAAAATCCTGTCCCATCGAACGTGGGGAATATCCCCTATCTTGTTGTATTCTATACCTTTGGAAAAGAATATAACCCGCGGCGTGCCCGTGATATCACTCCTATCCAAAAAGCCCCAATACCGGCTGTCTTCGCTCACGTCGCGATTATCGCCCAAAACAAAGTATTTGCCGGGCGGCACCTTGATGGGACCAAACCAATCACGGTTAAACACTCCGCCCCTTATCCAGGCAGAGGTGCTGTCTGTGAAGGCTGAGGAATCGATATGCTTTTCATACCAGCGGCTTTGGCTCACGTAATCCAAGTTTCCCGGTTCAAACCTATGCTCAAACACACGAAATGGACTCAAGGGAGGAGCGGGATCGGCTACGTCATAACACTCATACCCTCTCTCAAACTTTTCCCCATTGATATACACAATCTTATCGCGTATTTCAACCACATCTCCGGGCATGCCAATCACCCGTTTCACCACATTCTTGCGGGCATAATAGGTGATATGAAAAAAGGTGAGCGGCGCCTTGCTGAAAGCCACTTTTTTATTCAAATACAGGGGATGCAGAATGCGGATAAAATCGTTTACAGAATCTGGATGCTCGGGCGTGCCTTCCTCTATTTTGGGATAGCGGAACGTGACGATATCCTCACGCTTGGGATCACTAAAGAAATACTTCATCTTGTCCGCCACCAGATAATCGCCCACCAACAGCGTCTTTTCCATGGAAGACGATGGGATCACAAAGTTTTGGAACGTGTAATTGCGGATAATCATCGCCACCACAAAGGCAAAAAGAATAGCCTCAATCCAATCCTGAGCCCAAGGCTTGCGCAAACGGAATTTACCCTCTGGACGCGGAGTAATCGTGCCAATAGGCTCCCTGGTTTTTGCCTTGCCACGCAAAGCTTTGGGGATGCTCTTATCTCTCATCTGTCTTATTTTCCCGCCTTTATGCATTTTCTAATGCCATATTCTGATACCCCACACATTTGTCAAGACGCATTTGTGATACTTACAAGCAAATCTAATACGGGCTTTTGGCAGCATCTCCATAGACTCTCACAGCAAACACTATTCTACATCAGCCGCCTTCCATTTGACCAACTGCCACACCAAATCTATTTTAGAAATACAGCCACGTACATACATCCCCTACCCTACATAGGGAAACGCGTGTGCTTGCTATGAAATGGCATTCATCTATCACGACCTATCTTCTACCTATATATGTGGATGTAAAAAGTAAGCTATTTTTGACATCATCCGCATCAACCTTGAATATTTCTGATCTACCCCCATCTATGTGGGGGATACTCCATGTCGTGCACCTTTGCCAAAAAGGTCGTCGGTTCACCCCCACGTGTGTGGGGAATACCACATATCCCGCTTCGAGGTCATCGCCGAACACGGTTCACCCCCACGTGTGTGGGGAATACGTTTTCGACACGTTCAATTAACTCATCAACATCGGTTCACCCCCACGTGTGTGGGGAATACGATGGCACGGGTCTCTCTTATCGCGTGAATGACGGTTCACCCCCACGTGTGTGGGGAATACTCTATACCCCGCTACTCCAAATTTCACTTTAACGGTTCACCCCCACGTGTGTGGGGAATACGGGGGATGACTCGCGTATTGTTGAAGCAATAATGGCATTCACCCCCACGTGTGTGGGGAATACGGTACACCTCCTGATTTAATTGTGGTTGACCACGGTTCACCCCCACGTGTGTGGGGAATACCGCAGTGACCGCATAACAATGCCGTCCATTCCCGGTTCACCCCCACGTGTGTGGGGAATACAGGCACACAATGGCAATAGTAAATAAACATGGCGGTTCACCCCCACGTGTGTGGGGAATACTAGATTGTCACTATTGGCTGAGTGTACCCATCCGGTTCACCCCCACGTGTGTGGGGAATACGACAACGACGAGTATGCCGGTGAATATGTATGCGGTTCACCCCCACGTGTGTGGGGAATACCTCATTGAATGTATAAAAGGCCGGTCTGTCATCGGTTCACCCCCACGTGTGTGGGGAATACTTTGCGGTGGATATTACCGCCGGCCTTGATCCCGGTTCACCCCCACGTGTGTGGGGAATACCCAAATCGTTAAGGTTTACAGGGCTTGATTTCCGGTTCACCCCCACGTGTGTGGGGAATACGTAATCCACGCCTTTGCGCCAAGAACGGCTATCGGTTCACCCCCACGTGTGTGGGGAATACCTCAACCAGCCCCTCGGGATTGCTTTCATCTTCGGTTCACCCCCACGTGTGTGGGGAATACAAAGTGACTTTGGATAGCCGGCTGCAGCGAACCGGTTCACCCCCACGTGTGTGGGGAATACATGAACTGTGAGGGCACCGTTCTTTTGTGTGACGGTTCACCCCCACGTGTGTGGGGAATACGGCGTATGGGTTTTTTGCAACTAACTTCACCCCGGTTCACCCCCACGTGTGTGGGGAATACAACTTTAAGATGGAGCAGAACATCTTCCAGAACGGTTCACCCCCACGTGTGTGGGGAATACTTCTTTACCATGAGCGCTATGACCGTGACTTGCGGTTCACCCCCACGTGTGTGGGGAATACGGTCATGTCAAATTTATCATTATCATATACAACGGTTCACCCCCACGTGTGTGGGGAATACAAGGGTGGACAATATTGTTGGCATGCACGTTCCGGTTCACCCCCACGTGTGTGGGGAATACCTTGTGATTGACCGCAAAACATTGGCACGCAACGGTTCACCCCCACGTGTGTGGGGAATACCAGGCAAGGGTCGCCGTATTGCCTGCTGCCGCCGGTTCACCCCCACGTGTGTGGGGAATACTCCAGCCATCTCCCTGCCATCACTCTATGCACCGGTTCACCCCCACGTGTGTGGGGAATACGAGAGCAGCGCTTAATGCCACCTCGGCTCTCTCGGTTCACCCCCACGTGTGTGGGGAATACTTCATGACACACCTTCCTCGCTCTGATGAGCTCGGTTCACCCCCACGTGTGTGGGGAATACATCAGTGACCCAAATTGCAATTTTCACTGACTCGGTTCACCCCCACGTGTGTGGGGAATACGCCAGCCAAAACCTTTTTTGGATCAAAAACCACGGTTCACCCCCACGTGTGTGGGGAATACTAAAGCTCGGCTTTTGCTGCCTTTACGACGATCGGTTCACCCCCACGTGTGTGGGGAATACTTTCAGCATCTCGGTGAGGAGGGTGGATTCATCGGTTCACCCCCACGTGTGTGGGGAATACTGCTATATAACGATTTCAGTTTGCGTCCTACACGGTTCACCCCCACGTGTGTGGGGAATACACTTGAATTATTATGGCTTTAAGGGCTTTGTCATTAGCTGAAGTCCTTCCCAAAAAGTCGGGATTCTTGAAGGGCAACCCCAAAACTCGATTTTATATCCCTGTTCACATTGTGCAGACCAGAGCAAAATACCAGGATTACCTTGAGATTCTTTTTTTACTTTTTCCCATAATAAATCTCTTACTCTTGCTGTGACCTTACCAACGAAAACACCGCTCTTTAATTCTATCATCCAGCGGCTCAGCTCACCTTTTAAACCAATTGGAACTTTTTCTAAAATGAGAACCACCATGATTAACCCTCCTTCCCTTTAGTTATTATCATACTGTATCCCTCCTTCAGCTACCACTCCTTTTGGCTCCCACAGGCCTCCGGGTGCAGCTTGATCAGATGCAAAATCGTCAAAACCGTCTTCGGCATCAGCCTCTATGTCAAAAAGAGAATGTATTTGTTTTATTATTCTTTTCAGAATCCCACTTGAATAAAATTCATCCCTGCATGCCATTCTTGTTCTCCGCTCCAATTCATGGATGCCTGTAGAAACAGTAATAAAAGCTGCTTTGAATGAGGTCTCTGTTTTATAGAGGTCAGCCACATCATACACAAATGAAAGCTGTTTTCCAGTATGTATGAATCCTAAGCCCGGGGTATATCCTGCCGCTACGATGGCTGCATGGCAGATCCCGTATAAACAAGAATTTGCCACCGACAATGCCTTATTGATGGGATCGACATCTTTCCATGATTTTCTATCATATTCTCTTCTTTCCATTTTTACATTGTATTCTTTTGCAAGACGGGCATAAGTATCCCTTACTCGAACACCTTCATAGCCTCTAATCTGCTGAAGGGTCAAAGATGGATCAATCTTCTCTGGGAACCGCATTTCATACATCCTTCTCACTACGTTCATGTGCAATCTTTCATCAGCCCAATATGATGCTTGTTTCATCAGGTTGCTTGAACTGCGGGTAATTCCTGTACCTGATGCATAAAACCTTACAGCATATTCGCCTACCCATGCTATCAAACACCCACATTTTGCCAGTATCATAATCGCCGCATGAGTAATAGATACTCCCGGTCCAAGCATTAGTAACATCAATCCTGCACATGGGACTGATGTTACTCCAAAACCATCATGAATAGCTATGGCTTGTGCTTCCTTGTCTACCCTCGCGTGTTCAACATATAAATAGCTTAACCTGTCGCTAATTTTGGGGATCTGTTGCAGATTGTTTGTTTTCATTTCAATACCTACACAGGACGGACGGAAAGGAGACCAAATCCCATACTCTTTGCACTACCGATGCCGTTTTTAAGGGCGGCTGTAAACTTTACAGGATCATCCACTCGCAATATACCTTCCAGTAGTGCTGATCGATATTTCAGTTTTCTAAAGACGTTTTCACGGCGAGGTCTCATACCTGTTGCCTCAGATTTGGAGCCATACACCCAGGCAAGATTCAGCAATCTGGTACGTATCGGGCAAAACCCCTGAGCAACTGCCTTGCCTGCAAACCAATCTCCTATTGCGTCATCTGGGGTAGTGTCCTCATTCCAAGTAAAGGCTACACGTTTGTGTAAAATACGTCCAGTTTTTGTTTTGCCAAATGCGCTTTCTTCTACCTCTTCAACATTTCTTTTCACGCTTAGATTCATTAGTATGCGGAAGTGTAGCTCTTGCCCAGTCTTAAATATGGGATTATACTCAATAACCTGTGGAGGCGCAGCCAAAAAATGACTGGCATTTTGAAAAGCCCAATCCCAATCCGGCTTTACGGTAGATTGAATTATCACCACTGCCCTTTGGCTATTCCCATCAATGTCATTATCCACCCGGAAAAGGAATTGTCGTTTGGCAAAGTCTGCGGGATCATAAGGTTTCAAGAATTCCCTATCCGCATCCCTGCGCAGACGCATGGGGAATGCCATGCTGAGACGCCGGTGTACGTTATAGATATTGTTCAACCACATCCTGCCAGGGCGGTAGCGATCTGGATCACCTCCTGTATCTATTAGCAATTGAGAAAGATACATCATGTTTGTTCCTTTTTTGGTTGTAGTTTTCTGCTGTGTTGTGCACGTGAGTGATATTCAATAATCTCATTTCTCTTGGCAAGAATCGCATCTCGCCAGGCTGGATCGCTGGGGTCAATACGTTCATTGCCCATACCGGCACCATATTCCAGCATTGTACAGGCATCATGACATATTCTGCACAGAGCGCGCAAATCCTCGGGAACTTCCCTTCCTCCAGCCCGGCTATAGCTCACGTGCTGCACCGTGGTTGCTGGTGCTTTACAAAACATACATGCCGAATGGTCCATAACAAGACGTTCGGCTCGCACGCGTCTATATTCGCGATTTCCATAATCTGCCCTGATTCGCCTTGCTGTCCAGGGTCTGCCGATAGTAACTTTTTGTGTCTCTGTGTTTGGGCCAAGGCCAATCCGTTTTCGTATCACATATCGCGGTGCGTGATTTGGCGGTTGAAACGACAAGGGTATGTCATAATGTATTTCAATGTCATCCGGTACCTTGTCTCCATCAAAAGCCGGCATCCAATCCAGCAGGACATCCCATGAAGCCGTGATTACACTGTCATCCTCACGCTTTTGGAGAGGTATGGATCGCAATGCATCTTCCAGGCTTTCAAAATATCCTGGTTCATGTTCCCAGATCAAGCGTGAAGGTGGGCAGGATTTGCGCCCCAGAAAGACAGTCCACACTGGCTCTTGCAAGGCTTTAAATAAAGTATCCACAATGTGTGGATCCCCCTGTAATGCCACCAGAAAACTGCCATCGGCAAGATATTCACGACGGGTGAGTATTGGTCCCATTTTCATATCTATTTTGTTGCCAAAATCAGGTTCATGTATTACTTTGCGCGCCTGTATGGGATCGGATATTTTATCACTCTGCCTAAATCCTGCTTTGCGCATTTCTTGCCCTGCTCCCACTGTATGGTAGTCCCACCATCTAATCCCGGGACGGTCTATTCTCACTCCCATGCGCATTTTTTGCAATTGTGGAAGCCAGTCTTTTTCAGCATCAAGGCGCGTAACACCCAACGCGGCACAGAGCAATCCAAAAACCCCGGATTTGGTGGGTGCGTCCGCCGTTCTGCGAATCACAAACTTGGATTCGTTGTTTCCCCAAGCTTGCAAGGCACCTTCCAGCCTCAAGAACAACGTGTTTGGAGATCTATCCATATCAATCTCCCAGATACACTTTTGCCTGCCGCACTTCATCCCAATCGAAATTCCCTAACTGATCCAGTACCTTACTCACCAATTCTCCAAGATTATCCACATGCTGGGGAGCAAAATTCTTTGATTTTATATTAAGTTCATGACGCCCATTGGGAGAAAACCAAAAGCTGATGCGACTGGATGGGTCATCACAATAGCCCGTTACAAAGTCCTCCACATAATTGGCAAGCTGCCCGATACTTTGCTCTACAATATCTGTGCCTTTTTCGAAATAGATGGGCTTTACAAATGCGTTGGCATAACTGATTGGAATTTTGGAGAATTCCACCAGAATTCCATCTGGAAAGTTGTGTGCGGCAAAGCTGTTTTGTTTGCCGCTGGGATTCGAGCTTGCCGCTGCCTTGATAAAAGCTCCCACAGTATGTGCTGCAAGGTTTTCATCCCCATTGAGGTTTCTTTTCAATTGATCCCAATCCAAAGAAAAGTATTTGTAAAAACAGGCGGAGGTAAACATGGATTCTCCGATGTGCCCTGCTCCTGCATCCTCTCCCGGAATATCATCAGCAGCTACAAAGTAATCAATCTCGGGTCTGGCTATGTGAGTGGATATGGCATGGGCAACCTGAAGGGCAGCTTCCACTTTTGTATCTTTCAATCCTTTAGCTTCCAGCATCCTGCCGCTGAGAGCCATATCCGGAGAGTGTACACATTTGGTTAGAAGATCGTTAAATCTTTTTACCTTGTCATCATACGTCAATTCCGGATCTGCAATCATTTCCACCATTCTTTTGATGCCTTTGTATGTGGTAAAAATCAAAACCTCAGATTCTTCATTAAAAGCATCCTCGTCACTATCTTCCTTCTTGGATTTTTTCCCTTTCTTTATCAAACTATAGGCACCAAGAATCTTTTCCGCGGTTTTAATATCTTCTTTGGAAAGCTGTTCATACAGTTTTTCTGCCAGCCTGCGTGTGCGTATCCCGCCCCGCAATTCTGTGAATTCTGGTGAAAAACGGATGCTGCGTTTGATACATTGGCTGGAGATGCGTGAGCGCAAAGCTCCGCCGAAAATACAAGTCTTGGGGGCTCCCAAGTCGTCCCGGTTCAGATTTGCGGGACTGTGGTTTTGAATCATGTGGATTTCAATCAACATCTTTATCCTCCTGTTTTTTTCTTTCGTAAGTTGTTATGAATGATCTCACCCATTCTTGACGTATGCGTTGCCTATCCCATATAGACAGATCATCGGTTAGTTTTACCCAATCAAGCTCAGAATACTTGTGATCTTTGATAATTTTCATCTTTGCAGCCAGATGGTGCTCCAAAAGGTCCAAGTCTGTGGCAAGTAGCAGCTCAAATTTTCTGATCATAAGTTGCTTTTCCTCTTGTGATTTTAGTCTTCTGCAAATACTGCCCAGCATGCTGGGGATACTTTGGTCAACCACTTGCTCAAATCTATATTCGGCAAAGAGTTTGGCGATTAACCAGGCTACTTCACGTCTGGGAGCTCTGGGACTGATTCTGCGCAAAGGCCACCATAAACTGGTAAATAGGTCAAAACCATCCAAACTCTCATCCAATCTACTTCCCCGGTGCTGTCTTAAAATATTCAAATCCCCCTCTTTTAAGAGGCCAAGGCTTTCAATAAAAGCGGGAGTGCTAATCATTGTTTTCCTCCTTGACAAATTTGGCTTTCACCTTTTTCCTCCAAGGTTTACGATACATTATCTTTGTTCTGCTTGTCTCTGCTAAAATGCCGATATTGGCCTCCATGGAAGCAGCCACTTTTTTTAGTAAAGGACGGTATTCTCTATCAGCATCATCAAGGTTATACCTTTCTCCAGAGATGAGATCGGATATGCGGGATGAAATAGTATTTTCTACATGGGGAATAATATCCGCCACTTGTGTCAGCCCCACCGAATTGCGATAATTGCCTCTCAGTGGTATTTTTCTCATGGCATTAATACACCACAGTCTGTTATGCAACTGATATAATACGTCTTCATCTGGATTCTTTGTAGGGATCGTGAAGGTTTTTCCCCACACATCCACAAATTTTGCCTTATCAGATGTGAATCCCAACAAAAAGATCTTCACCTCTTTGCGGTGTTGTTTGTATCGCAACAAATCCACTACGGGTTCATACCAGTCCATGTCAACGAATATGCTTTCTTTGTCAGACATCAAAACCATTTTTGCGTTAACCTGGGCATCATTTTTCTTATAAATAGCGTGAGGATCTTTCCAGTTGATATTATCCGGAACTTTGATTTGATCATTATTGATAGAATAGACGAGACCTTCTGCCATGGCTCCACACAATGCGCACCTATCGCCCCTATTCTCAGGTCCATAGAGATAAACTTTCCGCGGTGTCCATGTCAGTCCTTCAAGTAGCGGCAAACTTGTCGATTCGTTTTGACTTTGTGGTAATAGCCATGCTGGCGTGCCCATGTTTTCTTCTGGTTTCCAGTTCAGTTCAATGGTCTCAGCAAGGTTTTTGCCCATCCAAATATAATAGAATGGGGGTGTCCCGTTAATTCCTGCACCAATACCCCTGCCGCCAGCGGTGGTAAAGATTGGCAAACGCAGCAGACCTTTTGCACAACAGGCTGGGCAAAGCCCATCCTTATAGTCTGTAACGTGATTTAGATGCCAGAAATTACTTGCAGTGGGTATTTCGTGGATCAAATCGGTTACAGGGCGCAACCTGTCTCTGTTATCATCTTGCCAGAATCTATGTTTATCATGGAATAGCTCAAAATACTGGCTATTCTTATCCAGCCAATCCTGCCATTCATGTGGGAGGGCTTGTCCCGGTATCGGTGGCTGCTCTGTATTGATATAACACCAATAACCTACAGTAAGCAAAAACCTGAAAGCTGCAAAACGATCCATGGGATTATTGGCGGCAAGCTGTAATGATGTTGCTTCTTTGAGGGCATCGTTTATGCCAATCATATCATATACCCCATCTTCGCGCAGCACACTCAACCATTTTTCATATAATAAATTATACATCAGGCTCTCCTATGTTTTTAAGATAAAAACCCCTTAGTGCGGCATCGTCGCCCCAATGACACCCATTGCCTATGTAAGCGTCCAAAACCGCAGTCGGGCTTTTTTATACATCTACACGTACCTGATTGCATTGTTTTTTACTTTCTCAAATCTGTCAAACACAATCTTCATATTGAGTTATATAAACAATAAAACCCCAATTACTCTGTCAAACTTCAATTCTCTCCTTTCTTTTACACTCTCCACACATTTGTCAGGACGCATTTCCCCTGCCCCATCATTCGTCATAAGTCATTTATTATTCATTATTCATCGCGAGCGCCCCCCTGTCCACTGTCCACTGAACCCTGGGCGCTCTGCGCCCATCATTCATCGCGAGCGATAGCGAGCTCTTTAAAGAGTCTCAGCAGAGACGTTAGTTCAGGTCAAACAGGGCTTATAGATACCTGTCCGAGTCTCGGAGAGACGGCACTCTTGAGACCAACGAAATTTATTTATTGACACAATCCGCCAAAATTATTAGCTGTAGAAAACCGCTGAGGAGGTTCAAGTGCAAAAAGCAATGACGTGTATGCTTATATTGATTGTCTGTCTGAGCATAACTGCCTTACAGGCTATTGACTATGAATCATTATCTGTTGAGGAACTCACAACTTTATCCTTAAATGGTGATGCTGATGCTCAGTGTGAGCTGGGATGGAAGTACTTTATTGGAGGCTTAGTTAAGCAAAACTATAATGAAGCGTATAAATGGTATCTCTTATCAGCAGAACAGGGACATCCAGTAGCTCAAAACAATTTGGGCGTTTTGCATCGTAAAGGTCATGGCGTGAAGCAAAACTATAAAGAAGCACATAAATGGTGTCTCTTAGCTGCGGAACAAGGATATGCAGAAGCTCAATATAATTTGGGCATACTATATGCCAATGGCTTTGGTGTAAAAATAAATTATAAAGAAGCACATAAATGGTATCTCTTATCAGCAGAACAGGGACATGTAAAAGCTCAATATAATTTGGGGTCCATGTATTACTATGATGAATACGGAATGCAAAACTATAGGGAAACACGTAAGTGGTGGCTCATGGCTGCTGAACAAGGTAATGAACATGCTCAGTATAATCTAGGGGTGATGTATTCTGTTGGTCATGGAGTGATCCAAGATATGGAAACAGCATATTTATGGTTTAGCATTGCCGTAGCAAATGCTACCCAGGAATCACTTGAAACCTACATAACTATACGTGAGATGGTCGCGAAAGAGCTTACCTCCAATCAGCGTGAAAAGATAAAAAAGCAAGCCCGCGAGTGGATGCGGGATAGGGGATTTGAATAGGGTGTCTTATCCTGGCATAGACTGGGCTTTCCCAGTATTCTTATGCGGCCTAATTTATTGACCTTCATTTGATCTGAACTATCGTCTCTCCGAGACTCGGACACATGTCTATAATCCGTATTTGACCTGAACTATCGTCTCTCCGAGACTCGGACACATATCTATAAGCCATATTTGACCTGAACTATCGTCTCTCCGAGACTCAAAAAGTGATTTATAGCCTGCTTTTGACCTAAACTGCCGTCTCTCCGAGACTTAGGCTCTAAGGTTGACATTGATTTTGATTTGAAAGGGTCAATACGAATTTGGCAACATATTATAATGCTGTCACATACCCATAATGACAACAGAAAAGCTGTTTGACAAATTGGGTGAAAGTAATATCATGTCTCTTAGCATGAAACAGTATGAGAGGAAGCAAATATGGCAGATCCTTACACACAGATCTACATTCATTATGTAATGGCAACGTATGCCCGGGCTCCTTTATTGTTTGAGGAAAAACAAGACCGATTTTATGATTATATCGCTGGCATCATTAGAGGGTTGGGTTGTTTTGTGCACTGCATCGGCGGTGTTGAAGATCATATCCATATCCTAATTGGTTTAAACCCCGCAAAGTCCATATCAGAGGTTGCACAAAAGGTAAAGGCCAACAGCAGCAGATTTATAAATCAACAAAACTGGTTCCCTGAAAAATTTAGCTGGCAAGAAGGTTATGCTGCGTTTTCAGTATCGACCAGTATGAGAGAACAAGTGAGGACGTATATCAAAAACCAAAAGGAACATCATAAAAAAATAAGCTTCACAGATGAATACTTCAGCCTTTTGGAAAAGCATGGAATCGAATACAATAAAAAACACATCTTCCATCAACCTGAGTAACAGGGCTTAAATTATTACGAAACAAAAGGTTAAAACAATAAGGCGGAGCCCGTCTTCCTTACGAGCGCAGCTCGCCTCCAACACCTGCTCGCACAGCGAGCTCCCTAAAGAGTCTCGGCAGAGACGTTAGTTTAGGTCAAATACGGGTCATAGATACCAGTCTGAGTCTCGGAGAGACGTTAGTTCGGGTCAAATACAATCGGGCGGAGCCCGTCTTCCTCGCAAGCGCAGCTCGCCCCCCAACACCTGCTCGCACAGCGAGCTCTTTAAAGAGTCTCAGCAGAGACGTTAGTTCAGGTCAAACACGGCTTATAGATACCTGTCTGAGTCTCGGAGAGACGATAGCTCAGGTCAAATACAATCTGGCGCAGCCCGCTTCCCTTCGAGCACAAGCGAGCCTCTTAGCGGAGCGAGTTCCTCTGGTCTCTGGCCTCTAACCTCTGGTTTGCGCAGCAAACCCCATTCCTCATTCATTATTCTTTATTCATCGCGAGCGCTTAGCTGGGCTTGCCCATTAACCACCCTTGTCTCTCCTTTGTCTCGACAAGGGTGAGACAAGGGTGGTACAAGGGAGGCTAACAGGCAAGCGCTGTGCGTGCCTTGAGGGAACAGGGGACAGGAAACAGCGGCTTGTGTTGTGGTAAGTGGTAAGTGTCAAAGTAATTGTCGCAAAAACTCCCAATCAGTTGGCAAAAACCATGCAGCATTGTTCCATAATCCACACTAAACAGTAAATCATTTAACATTTTGTGCTTTTTGTGCTTGACATCATTTCATAAGCTTTGAATCATGTTCCCAGACGTTGAAGGAGTTATTTTGTATAAAAGAAACCTCTTTTTGTTTATTGTTATGATGGTCATTGTGGCTGCCTGCAAGCCTGTTGCCGATTATCCAACACACGTTTTGGAGCCTCGCTATAAGCACGTTTTGGATAATCCCGCCACCAATTATAAATTTGCAGACCTGCAGGGTAATGGCGAAGATATGCTGATCCTCGCCGATGCACCCGCATCCGGCATCAATTCCCTCTATGTACGGCGCTTGGATGGCAGCATAGTTTCTTAATCTGCCATGACCAATCAATACCGTGGCATCAATTCCTTGGTAAATCCCGTTGATGACAAGCCTTGGATGTTTTATTCATTTAATGATGGCGTCAACGTGGGTCTGGTGGGCACCAGCTATATCTGGCAAACTCCGCTCAAGCGTGAGGAAAGGCGTTTTGAAACCATCCGCAGTATTGAGGGCGAGCCCCAGCCTACTTGGGAGTGGAACGCCACCATTTACCCGGAATTTTTGGCAGATATCGATGGCGATGGCAGGTTGGAACTGGTATGCAGGATGTTGGTGGGCTATTCCACCAGTCCGCGTGGCATTGCGGTCTATGATTTTGAGACGGGTGAGGTGAAATGGCGTTTTGATATGCCCTGCATCGTTCACTCCCTGCTTTATGGTGATTTTGACAATGACGGTAAAACCGAGTTTATTGTGGGCACAATTTCCTATAAAAACACCAGTAAAATCATTAACGGCTTTGATGATAGCAGCGGCTATCTGGCGGTAATAGACACATCGGGCGAGCTGTTGTATCAAGAGCAGCTCTTTGAGGGCTTTGGCAGCGTCAACCTCAGCCGCTTGCCATATCGTGAAACCCAGGATAAGGCAATTTATGCCACCATTTCCACAGATGAGCGCAAAAAACGCAATTCTGTGACCAAGCTGAGCTGGGATGGCAAGAGGCTGCAAAAGCATGAAAGCTGGGATTTGGGCACCTATTTTGATCCCCGGGGACAGCCCTACCAGTTTCACAATATGGATGGTTCCCGCAAGTGGCGGTTGTTTTTGGCAGACAAATCCAAGGGTTTGATTGTGTTGGATGAAGATCTAAAGCCCATCCCGCACGATTACCAGGGCTTTATCAAATCCATCTGTGCAGTGGGAGATTTGGATCAGGATGGCTTTAGTGAAATTGTGGTCTATACGGCAGATAAACATATCGAGATTTTGGATCATAACCTGAAGGTGCGCGCAAGTCTGCCCAGCCCCATCATGGGAGACGAGGCAGTGAGGTTGCACTTGGCGGAAACAGGATTTGATTCCCCGATGTTGGTGGCGGCGATTTCTGGAAATCAGGTCTTTTATTACTCCTACAATCAGCTTTCCGCTTTTGTGATCTTCCGCAATTGGGTGCAGGCTTATCATTGGCTCATCACGCTGATCTTAGCTCTTTTTGCCATATCCTCCCTTTCTTTCATCCTTTATACGCAGCTTCAATTTAGGAGCCTCAGCCGAGGCCTGGGGCTAAGTGTGATCTTGGTGGATAAAAAGGGGCGCATCCGGCTTGCCAGCAAAAGGGCAAAGGAGCTGTTTGCCTCATACTCTTCAGGGGCATATCTGCGCAATATCAAAGAGGTGGAGCCAAAGCTGCTGCAAATCCTGCAAGTGCTCTTTAAGGGAACTGATAAACACTATGAAAGCGAGCTGCAAATAGAAGCACAAGGCAAGAGGCAACTCTTTAGGGTGCAAATCTTTAAAACACCCGGTCCGAGGAAGCGGGCAATGGTGATTTTGACCTACGCTCCGGAAGATGCCACCTTGGAAAAGATAGCCTGGGCAGATACGGCAAGACGCCTCTCCCATCACGTGCGCCGGCATATCACCAATGTGATCCTGGTGTTGCCACTTTTGGAAAAGGATGATCTGGAGGCGGGGCAGAAGGAAGAATATCTGCAGATCATTCGTGACGAAATCGAGAAGGTGAGGGTATTTACCCACTCCTTCCAGCGCTTTACCGAGCTCAAGAATTATGACCTCAAATTGCAGGATATCGCCCCTTCCCTGGAACACGTGATCAGCCATCTCAGACTGCCGGAAAATATCACCCTTATCAAAAACTGGACCCTCAAATCTGTGCATGCCTTCATTGAACCCATCCGCTTTGAAGAGGCACTGATCAACCTCATCAACAACGCCGTGGAAGCCATGCCGGATGGGGGCACACTGCATATCAGCCTCAAGAGCTTCCCCAATCACAGCAGCCCCAAAGGTCCGCTCTCGGTGCTGGTGGAAATCGAAGATAATGGCATCGGCATCCCTGAAAAATATCTGGATGAAATCTTCAATCCCTTCTTTACCACCAATCAATCCGGCACCGGCATCGGTATCCCGGAAAGCCGCAAAATCATCGAATCCATGGGCGGCGAGATCCACATCCAAAGCGAAGAAGGAGTGGGCACCGTGGTATCCCTGTGGCTAAAAGGAGAGAGCGATGGCAAAGATTAATATCCTATTGGCAGATGATGATCTCATCTTTTGCCGCCTGGTAAAGGATATCCTTCAGCAAGACGGACACCGGGTGGTGGTGGCAAACAATGTGAAAGCAGCGCGGGAAGCCACATCCCAAGAGCATTTTGACATCATCATGCTGGATATGTGCTACCCCTCCATCAAAGACGGCTTTACGCTGTTGGAAGAGTTTCGCGGGGCATATCCCAATAGCACCATCCTCATGATCTCCGGCTCCGGGCATATCCCCGATGCCGTGTTGGCGCTCAAGTATGGCGCTCAAGACTTTATCGAAAAGCCCGTGGAACCCCCTGAATTGAGGGAACGGGTGAAGAGGCTGGCACAAAGACAGAGCCGAGACCAGGAATCCATCAATAAATTTGCCTCCATCATAGGCATCGTGGGCAAATCCGCCATAATGCAGGAAATCTTGGATAAAATACATAAAGCTGCGGAATTTGATACACCGGTGCTCATCACCGGAGAGACAGGAGTGGGCAAAGAATTGGCAGCACACGCCATTCACCGCCTCAGCAAATTTTCCCATAAACCCATGGTGAGCATCAATTGTGCCTCTGTGCCCAAGGAACTCTTTGAAGCAGAGCTGTTTGGTTATGAGGAAGGCGCCTTCACCGGCGCCACCCGCTCCCGCATGGGCTACTTTGAATTTGCCAAGGATAATAGCTTCTTCCTGGATGAGGTGATAGAGCTGCCCTTGGTCTTGCAGGCAAAGCTGTTGCGCGTGATCTCCGAGGGGGAAATCCAGAAGGTGGGCGGCAAAGTGATGGAGATAAATACGCGCATCATCAGCGCCACCAACCAAAGCCTGGAACAAGCAGTGGAATCCGGCATCTTCCGCGAAGACCTGCTGTATCGCTTGAATGCCATCCATATTCGCATCCCACCCCTGCGAGAACGCCCGGAAGACATCATCCCCTTGGCACGCTGTTTTGTGAAGGACTTTTGCCAGCGTAACAGTATCCCCATCAGAGAAATCACTCCCGATGCGCTCTCCTATCTATACCAATCCGAGTGGCAGGGAAATGCGCGGGAATTGCGCAACAGTCTGGAGCGGGCGATGATCTTTTCAGATGGGAAAGACTTGCAACTGAAAGACTTTACCAAGGGTGCATCGCACTTCAGTGTGTCGGATTGTCTGGATACAAAACACACCCTCAGAGAGGCAATGCGCGTCTTTGAACGCAACTATATAGAGTTTCACTATCGCCAAAATGAATACTCCCTCGCCCGCACCGCAGAGAAGCTGGGACTGGATAGATCGAACCTCCATAAAAAGATAACTGCCTACTGTATCAAAGAGGAAGAAGAAAAGTAGTTTTGGGGCAGCCGGGCAGCAGATTGATGAAAAAGAGTCTTTATGAATGCTGCTCTTACGGCATCACCCCTTTTTGTGGTAGATTTTACCACATCTAAGAGCGGAATATTGGGTGTTTTATGGTATATTTTACCACACACATTGGTTGCTAATCTGTGTAACAGTATATTATATCAATACTTTATGAATGGATGAAATTGTGGAACGGCGCGTGCTCTATTATAGGGTGCACATATTACGTTACGAGGAGAAGGTTGAGTGCAGGTCTGTAGGCTAAAAGGCTTGAATGCTCTCGCAGGCAGGCCTTAGGATATAGGCATCACGCCTGTTTTGTGCCGGCATCCATCTACTGGGTGTCGGCGCTTCCTTATTTGCTGTATTTCACCCGTTATCTATCGGGTAATTCATGCCTTATGTGATAATTGTGTTGACAGTATCCCGCTATCCAATCTATGCGTCTCCTAACAACCGGTTTTCCGGCAGCCAGAGAGGATCAATGCGTAAGAAATGGATAATAATAATCGGGATTGTGGTCATTTTGATAATGGCAGTGTGGGGGCTTGGCCGTTGCGGCAAGGCGGCAATGGGAAAAGCCTTCCTGAATATGGAACCGCAAACCCACACCGTGAATAGGGGTGACATCGAATCCCGCATAGAAATCACCGGCGAGGTGCAACCCCAGACTGTGGTTTCCATCAAAAGCAAGGTAAGCGGCAAGATAGTAAAGTTTTACGTGGCAGAAAACGACTATGTGCGCCAAGGGCAAATCATAGCCGATATCGAGCCGGATTACAATCAGGCAAATACCCTTTTCAGCACCAAGGCACAGCTGGAGCGCGCTGAATTACGCTTGGAAAATGCACGCAAAGACTTGGCAGACAAAGAGGTGCTCTTGCAAAATGAGTATATCTCCCAGGAGATGTATGACGCTGCCGCAGACGCCCTCACCTCCGCCTTGATCGAGTATAAACAAGCCAGCAACCAGTATGAGATGATCAGGGAATTGGACGTTCCCGGCAAGGTGACCCACGTATTTGCCACCGCCTCCGGAGTGGTGATAGAGCGCAAGGTAAACGAAGGCGAGATGGTGCAATCCAGCATGAACAGCTTTGGCGAAGGCACCGTGGTGATGAAGATTGCAGACCTCTCCAAGATGATAGTGCAAAGCAATATCAACGAGGTGGATATCGCCAAATTCAGCCTGGGACAACACGCAGAAATCAGCCTGGATGCCCTCCCTTATGACAATTTCGTGGGCACCATCACCAAGATTGCACCCATGGCAATCATAGAAAACAACGCCAAGGTATTCCCCGTGGAGATCAGCATCAACGCCACCGGTGAAAAAGCCAAGCCCGGCATGACGGCTGCTGTTTCCATACTGGGAGAATCCCGCCGGGATGTACTCACCATCCCCATCCGCGCTGTATTCAGCAATGATGATGATGAGGATATTGTGTATCTTTTACCTCCTGCCAGCACTGGCAAAGGAAAGGATACCAAAGCTGCCTCCGCCCCGCCCAAGCCCATCCCCACCCTGGTGAAACTTGGCGCCAACGATATGCAGATGGTGGAGGTAATCAGCGGCATCAAAGAGGGCGACGTGATCTCGCTCACAGACGGAGAGCAATCCTCGCAGTTTCCCATGATGATGCATTAAGCACATAAATACAATAGATTCATACTTTTAGGAGTATTCATGATAGAGATAAAAGCGCTGAGCCGCCGCTTTGGCAATATCAAAGCCGTGGATAATATCAGCTTTGGCATCAACGCCGGTGAGATCGTGGGCTTCCTGGGCCCCAATGGTGCCGGCAAAACCACCACCATGCGCATGATGGTGGGCTATCTGCAGCCGGATCAAGGCTCCATAGAGCTGGAGGGCAAGAGCATCTTTGCCAATCCCCTTGCCACCAGTGCGCGCATCGGCTATCTGCCGGAGCACAATCCCCTTTATCCCCAGATGAGGGTGGCAGAGTTTTTGGCATACATCGCCAATCTCAGACGCATGCCCGCCTCTCTGTATCAGCAAAGACTGGATTATGTGATAGAAAACTGTGGATTGGAGGTGGTCTTAAACCAGGAAATCGGCACCCTCTCCAAGGGCTTTCGTCAACGAGTGGGCTTGGCACAGGCTATCCTCCACGACCCCGATGTGTTGATTTTGGACGAACCCACCAGCGGCCTGGACCCAAACCAAATACTGGAAATCAGGAGCCTCATTCTGGAGCTGGGGCAAGAGAAAACCGTGCTGCTCTCCAGCCATATCATGCAGGAAGTCCAGGCTTTGTGTGATCGCGTGATCATCATCAACAAAGGCAGCATCGTGGTGGATGATCAGATCGAAAACCTGGGCCTTTATATCGGCAACAAGAGATACTTGACCCTCGAAATTGAAGCCGTGGAACCCGATTTTTCAGATTGGTTTTTCCTCTATCCGCAAACACAATTGGCAGAGCAAAAACAATACGAAACCAGCGTCACCCTCAAAATAGTCGTCCCCTCCGAGCTGGATTTGCGCAAGGAGATTTCCCAGTTTGTATCCGAAAAAGGATGGCAACTCCTGGGCTTATACAGCGAAAAGCAAAGCCTGGAAGAGGTCTTCCACAGCCTCACCATGGAAGAGCATTTGCCACTGCCGGATGAAGACCCCGCCGATTCTGAAGACACACAGGCCGATGACACAATAGACCCCCAACCCACGCCACAGGAGGATGATACACACTCTCCACAAGATGAGCCCACCCACGAGGAGGAGCAATGAACCCCGCCATCACCATAGCCAAAAAAGAGTATTCCCTGGCTCTACGTTCCTTTACCACCTATATCGTTTTCGTCCTCTTTTTGGTGGCAACCGGCCTCTATTTTGCCAATACCGCCCTCAAGGTGGGGCTGGCAGAAATGCGTGGCATCTTTGATATCATCCACCTGATATTTGTGGTTTACACACCAGCCATCACCATGGGCAGTATCTCCAAAGAGCTTTCCAGTGGCACCTTTGAGCTGCTTTCCACGATGCCCGTCCGGCTCAGCCAGATACTTTGGGGCAAGATATTGGCTGCCATCGGGCTGCTAATCACTATCCTGACATGCACTTTGGTCTATTTGGGATTGATTGTCCAATTTGGTGTGGGCGTGGATTTTGGAGCCATCCTCACCGGCTATCTGGGTTTGATTTTGGCAGGCGCCGTCTATATCAGCATTGGCGTTTTTGCCTCCAGCCTGTCCTCAAACCAGATGTTAGCCTTCATCTTGGGCTTGGCTATCAATTCCATCTTCTACCTCGTCCAATTCGTAAATATGTTTTTGCCGCCCCGCTTTACCTTTCTGGCTAATTTCATCAGCTTCGACAGCCGCCTGCAATACTTCTTCAAAGGCGTGATAGACACCCGTGAAGTGGTATTCTTCCTGGTCTTGATAGTAGTCTTCAAATACCTGGCAGAGCTGAAGCTGCAATCCCGTAACATGATGCAGGAGATATAAATGAGCAAGAACAAACGTAACCTGATCTTAGGCACATACCTCCTGCGCATCGGCATTGCCGTGATGATTCTCGTCCTGTCTTTCTACCTATACACAAAGCTGGACCTCTCCTTGGGAAAGGTGAACAGCCTGGGCAAACACAGCCGGGAAACAGTATCCAAACTGCCAAACAAGATGGTGGTAAAGGTGTATGCCTCCAAAGACTTGCCCGGAGAATTCAGCACCATCCATCGCTATTTGAACGATCTGCTCACAGAGTATCGCCGCGCCAGCAAGGGCAAATTTACCTTTGAATATGCCCGTTACAAAGATCATGCAGAGCTGGTGGAGCAAGCCCAGATAAATGGCTTGCACATCTTCCCCATTCAGATTTATGAGAATGACCAGCTGTCAATGAAGGAGATTGTATCGGGAATCGTCTTTGAAAGCGGCGGTCATCATGATATAATGAACGTCTATCCCGGGATGGAATCCACCTTGGAGTATAGTATCACCAAAACAATTCACAACCTCAGCGGCACCCCTCACTCTCACATAACGGTCTATCAGGATTCCCTTTACAGCCATTTCCCCACTCAGGTTCTCAGTTCAGAATTGCGAGATAACTACCGTCAGTATATCACCAGCCTGGACAGCCTCTCCCGCTTTGATCCCGTAATGCTCTTCACCGGCGTATCAGATGATCTCAGCTTAGACCAGCTTTACACCCTGGATCAATATATCATGAAGGGCGGAAAGGTGGTGTTTTTACAAGACCGCATCACTGCCGATAACAACGGCTTGCGCATCATGGATTCCAATATCTTTGATCTTTTGTACCATTATGGCGTGATGGTGCAGCCCAATATAGTGTTGGATAGCGAGTGTTATTATGGCACAGGCCAAGGGCTCGGTTCTTGGGTACCCTACCTGTTTTTCCCCGTGGTTAAAGGGATGGATAGGGATCCCATCACCGCTGGTAATGATAATATCCTGCTCTATTTTGCTTCGGAGATAACCGCCGCCGATAGCGTGAATATCAAGTTTGAACCCATCCTGCAAACCTCCCCCAATTCCGGAATCATGCAGGGACCCATCTTCAATCTGGATGCCATTGCCAGCCAACCAGATCCCAACCTTTTATTGGGCAAAAAACCCATCACCGTGGGTGCCAAAATCGAGGGCAAACTCACCAGCTTCTTTGCCGAGATGCCAGAGATGCAAAAGCCGGGATTCGTCTCCAGCCGCAAAGACGCCCAGTTTATCATCTTTGGAGACCGGGAACTCTTTATGGATCCGGAAACCCCGGAATATATAAACCGCAGCTTTGTGGTGTTAAATGCCATCGATCACTATTTGGGACAAGATTCACGCATCAAAATTCGCAGCCGCAAGCTGGGTTCCAGCCGCCTGGACGTGCGCTATTATATGCTGCGCAGAAACATGAATCCAGCCGAGCCTGAGCCTGTGATTCGTCGCCTTTCACTGACATTCAAGCTCGTGGCGATACTATTGCCTCCCATTCTCATCCTGGCTTTGGGGCTGCTCGTCTGGAATTCTCACAAAAAGAAGAGGCTCCAAATATGAAGCGCCGTCTCCTGATTCTGCTGGCGGTTTTCCTGCTCCTTTTAGGGCTGATAATCCTGATGCAAAAGCGCGAACCCAAGGAGAAAATCCTGCGGGTGATGCCCGTGGATTCCACCAAAGTGGCATCCATCCACGTCTTTAATGCTGCCGATACCGTGCATATCCAACTGGTGGATAAAGAGTGGAGGATGATCTATCCCGATGAGGCAAAGGTGAATGAAGACGTCTTGAACTATTTCTTCCGCTCCGCCTTCAACGCCACCTATTCCGGAATGCCGATGAGCGAATCCAAGACCGATCTCGACCGCTATGGACTAACCGCCTCAGAAGCCCTACAAATTAAGCTCTTGGACGCTGCCGGCAAGACCTTGGTGCACTGTCACTTTGGCAATACCAACAATCCTTACGATTACTTCCGCTATGATAAAGACAACAAAATCTACCAAGTGAAGCAGGTGATTTATAACCGCTTTCAGCCCAAATTGGAGTCTTGGCGCTCGCCCTCCATCCTCAAGCTGGATTGGAACCAGCTTAGTTCCATCACCGTGGAGCACTCCAAAAACAGCTACGTTCTCACCCAGAAAGATGACGCCTGGTATTATCTGGATGCCAGGGAGAATTTTACGGTGCCCCCTCATAACGAAACGATGGGCAAGCTCCTTAATATCCTTGCCAATCTGGAGGCATACACCTTCAAAAAACCCTCAGAAATAGACGCCCAAAAGCTGATACTGGAAGCAGATGTGAAGGTGGGCATGAAAGATAAAAGTATCCATCACCTCGTCTTTTACAAGTATGATGAGGAATACCTCCTGGTGGCAGATGGCGATGAAAGCCACTACCACGTGATGGTGTTCGATCAGGTTTTCCGCTTCACCCGCCATGCAGAGGTGTTTAAGTATAAGCAGTATGAGGGATAACACACTCTTTTTGTCCCTTCCATAGCCCTTTCCCACAGCATTTTTGGCATAGCCTTGCCTATTAACCTCCCTTGTACCACCCTTGTCTCTCCCTTGTCGAGACAAGGGAGAGACAAGGGTGGTTAACAGGGAAGAGGGGGGTGAGAAAGGGTCAATTTGAGATTGAGGAGCAGCCCCAAATCATCTGATAAGCGCACACGGCGAACGCCACGCCCACGTTGAGGGAGTTTTTCCAACCCTGCACAGGAATGGAAATAATGTGATCGCAGATATCCAAAATTGCCTTGTCTATGCCCAGTGCTTCATTTCCCAGGATTAAGGCGTTGGGGAATTGGTATTCCATGGTAAAGACCTGTCTGGCAGTGCCGGCAGTTTCCAAGGCGTAGATGGTTCTGCCCTGGGCTTTTGCTTCTGATACGGCATCTCGGGTATTATCAAATATGCGCCATTTCACCCGCTGCACGGTATCCCGCGCCGTCTTTTCCAAAGCCCTCTCTCCGGGTTTGGGGGTGATGCCACACAGCCAGAGCTCGGCAATGCCCAGGCATTCCGCCGTGCGAAAGATGGAGCCCGTATTGAATGCGGAGCGCAGGCTGGAGAGAATCACCACCATCTGGCTGGCGGATTCACGCTTTTGAAGCCCCCAAGCCTCCCCGTCACGCTGATAAATAGTGATATCCTCATCACGCACGGGACGGTCGTTTTTGATCAGCCAATCCGCAGCGGCGAGGGCGAGATCGCGCGGGGAAGCGCCTTCCAAGCTACTAAACTCCCTGATGTCCATCCAATTAGCCATCTTCTCCACCATCTCAATCAGCTCTGGGGATAGGTTTTGTAAGCATGCCTGCTCTTCCAGGTGGCGGAGGATATTTATGAAGGCATTGTGTTGCTGCAAGGGATTGAGACCAAGGAACTTTACCTTTTCAAAGTGATAGATTGGCTTCATGTTTGCAGCATCCTGATCAGTTTGGCAGCCGTCAATAGATCTTCACAGATAAAGTCTGGCCTGTATTCCCAGCCCTGCATCCCCGTTTTGAGTTCATCCCAGCCGTTGCCGCTGAGCAGTAAAATCGTGCGCAATCCAGCTTTTTTGCCAAATGCCACGTCTGTATAGCGGTCTCCTATCATCCAAGAGGCGGAGGGCTGGAAGCGGTGCTGTTGCAGGGCTTGGTGGAACATTCCCAATCCCGGTTTGCGGTCCGGATGGTCTATATTCCAGGGCGGCACTATGCCATCCTTGTAATAGGGTGAATAGTAGACGGCGTCCAGCTTTACGCCTCCTTCCTGGGTGAGGCGGCGCATCTTGTCCAACACGCTGTTTAGCTGGTTCACATCAAAATAACCGCGGGCGATGCCGGATTGGTTGGTGACGATAAAGAGCAGAAATCCCAGCTCTTTCATGATGCCAAGTGCCTCTGGGGTATATGGATAAAGGTGATAATCGTCCGGGTTGGAGATATAACCAAATTCATCCGGACTGATGCAGCCATCCCTATCCAAAAAGATAGCTTTTCTAATAACGTTTGCTGTCACGTGTCTGTAACCTGAGGGCATCCGGCAGAGCGAGGTTGTAAAGGCTGAGCCGGTATTCCCAAAATTCGTTGCGGCGGGCATAGCTTACCTCCAATCTCCAACAGTGCAAATCCCGGGCGAGGGCGATGCTTTGGGAGATGGATTGGCTATTCTTTATATCGTAATAGGTTGCGTAGCTCAGATACCAGTTTTGGCTCACTTTTGCATTGGCTTCCAGCCGCAGATTGCTGTTTGCGGGGTGGAAGATATCCTTATCCGCATACACGTCTTGGGTGAGGGAAAGCCGCCAGCTATCGGAGGTGCCCATACTGGAGATAGATTCAGCGTGATAACCGAGGCTATCCGGCTCCTCGTAAGGGGTGAATATCTGGTTTTTGGGTTTTTGAAACCAGTTTTTGTATGATGATGATCCGGTGATACTAAAGCCATGTGAAAAGTACTGGTTACGCAGTGCCAGGGAAGTCCAGCTGATATCGTGGGGATTGTGGCTCATGCTAAAACGAGCGTTGTAGCCGGTGGAGATGTTGCGCAGATAGACATTGGTTCCCGGCAGTTTTTTGGTTCCCAAATCGAAGGTGCCGGGGTTGAAAGCGAGGCTGTGGGAGAGATAGGTAAACTTCTTTTCCTCGCTTTTCAGGTTTGTAGAAGCGCGGCTGCTCCAGGAGAGCACGTCGCCCAAACGCTTCTCCTCTCCCCCTTTGCGGTATTTTAGCTGCCATTTTTGCTCCACACCCAAGCTGAGGGTGGTGGTGGCGTCTCCACTTGCCAAGCCGATGCCGCCAAAGCTGTAAAAGCGGGTGTTTTCCTCTAATTTTGGTCTGAAACCAATGCTGGCGGAGGGGGTGATGATGTGGCGGATGGAGCTGAGGAATCCCTTGCGGAAGTTGCGCACGCCATAGATATTGAAATTGGCAGAGGCGTTGGCGCTGTAATCATTGCCACGCACCCACTTTTTATCGTCTCTGTCACGGTCAAACCATGCTTCATTGTAACTGATGCTTTCCTGGGTATTCAGCCAGCCGAAGAGACGGTAATTGTAGCTGAGCCCCAGGGTGTGGCGTATTCCGGCATGGTGGCGCGTGAGATATGTGGTGGCGGTGGTATCTGCGGGGTCGAGGGTGTTGTTCCAGACAAAGTCTTTCCAGTTTGAGCCCTTGGTGCCCACCTCTCCAGTGTGATCCAAGCGTACCTGGTAGCTATAGTTAATATTGCTCCACCAAGCGCTGGGACTGCGCTGGGGTTTGATAAAGAGTTCATACAGAGGTTGGCCGGGGACGCTGAAACTGGCGCTGGGCAGGCTGAGATATGCCCTGTCATTCACCAGATCCTGATTATAGGTGGCACCCACATTGAGGTAAGAGCCCAACAGCGGCTGGCGATAGCTCATCGAGGAGCTAAGCCTCTCGGCTAAGTTTTCATCCAGGGAGCCGCTGCTTTCCCAGATTCTCTTGTTGCTGATAAAATCAAGATTCAAGTCGAAGGTTGCCTTTTCCCCCAGCTCGTGATGGTGAAGGGCTCGCAGCGACCAATCGTAAGTTACTCCCCCGGGCATGATGCGCTTTTGGTAAGCTCCATGAAAGTTGCCATCAAATTCATAACGCTTTGTATAGATAGTGCTTAGCTTTGCCTTCCAGCCAGTGTGTTCCATGATGTCCATACCCAGTATCAGATCGGCATAATCGTGGAAGGGATAGTACCAGGCGATATCGCGGATGAACTTGCCATCCACATTGTTATAGCCGGGTTCGGGCACCAAAAAGCCGGGGTGGCGACCACGCTTGATGGACATCGTGATGAAGGGGAAATAGAAGACGGGGAAGTGATTCACCCACGCTATCACCGGTTTGCCCACTATCTTGTCATCCTGATAGATGCGCAGCTTGTGAGCCGAAAACCAGAAATCGGGGTCTGCCAAATCACAGGAAGTGAAGGTGCCATCCTCAATATCATACATTTTATTACCCACCTTGCGCACCTCAGCACCGGTGTAGAATGCCTTTTCCAGGCGGCTGATGCCGGATTGGAGGGAGCCCGTCTGAGAACGGATGTCATAAGCCACATCTCTGCCCAAAAGTATCTGCTCTCCATCCCTCATCACGGTGGCACCATAGGTGAAAGCCTGCTCCTTTTTGAGGTCTATATACATCGAATCTGCAGATATTTGCGATTGCTGATAGTCCACCCGGGCTTTGCCAAAGAGATCGATGCGCTCCCTGCCGGTATCATAAGCCACCCTGTCTGCCATATAATAGAGCGAATCCAAGGTGGCTTTTTGCGTCTGCAAGGTGTCTATGGGTTCCACATTTATGGGCATGATCTCCCCTGCGTCCATATTCTGTGCCAAAAGCAGAACGTGACAGCACAAAAAGCAAAGCATCAGCAGAATGAGTATCTTTTGCATCTTTATCGTGGTTGTTCCTATCAAACACCCTCTTTCCAAAGGCTGTATTGTGTCAAGAATTTGTTGACAGCCACCACCTTCTGCCCTTTTAATAGGTGAATGCTTATCTGTTAAAATCCACCCTTGTTCCCAGGGCGTCTATGCTCAGCTGCTTGGCAGAGCCCACACGTCTGTTGTAGAAAAGATAGCCTTCCTTCATGCCGCCGGGCAGGAGGTCTCCAAAGCTAAAGTAGCTATTCAGCACCTCAAAATAGGCATCGTTGTATTTTTCTTGGTTGGAAATACGGGAGCTGGAGGAGGGGCTTTCCCAGGGGAAGACATCCGGGTAATCCGAGAGGAGGAAGTCTGTCTGCAGGCTGCCCAAGATGTACTCTATGGGGATAAAGTCGTATTGCTTGCCATCTGCGATGATGCCAAAAGAGGAACGGCTGAGGGAGATGGACTTTTTGCCGGGATTGCGCACCTGCACCCACACGGGAAAGAAAGAGGAGCTGATATCTGCCGCTGTGCCGCGATAGGCTTGCGGACTGATGGCAATCAAGAGGGTGTCTGAAGATACAATGGCAAAATCCTTCTGCACAGTGTAATCCCCGCTTTCCACAGGATGCCAGGAGTGGATGGCGCAGGCATTCAACAGCAGGATAAGTGCCACAATCAACAGGGCTTTAGATAGCCGGCCTCCTGCCCTATGCCTGCTGCCCTCCCCCACGCGCGGTGGAGGAGGGAGGCAAGGTATGGGTTTAGGATTCGTCATCCTGGTCAATATCTTCATCGCTATAATCCCCATCTATGTCAGAGGGGTCTGGTTCGTCATCATCGGCCGGCTGCGGCTTGGCTGCCCTCACGGGGGCTTCCTTCAGCTTCTTCACGCCTTTCTCGATGATTTCCTCGTCGTCTTCGTTAGGCACATTGGTGATATCTCGCACCTTATCGTTTTCATTGAGGTTAATCAGGCGCACGCCCTGGGTGTTGCGGCTCACCAGAGAGATATCCTTGATATTCTGGCGGATAATCATGCCTTCCTGGGTGATAATCATCAGTTCTTCGGAATCATCCACCAACATCAGGGATGCCATATAGCCGTTGCGGGCGGTGGTGCGGAGGGTGATTACACCCATGGAGCCGCGCTTGGTGGTGTTGTAGGAAGAGATGGGGGTGCGCTTGCCAAAGCCGTTTTCGCTCACAGCCAGGATGGTGCGGGCGGCGGCAGAGCCATTGGCAAGCATATCGTCCTGATTGATGATAGCCATGGATATCACATAGTCGTCTTCGCGCAGGCGTATGCCCCGTACGCCCTGAGTGAAGCGGGCGGTGGCACGGAAATCCTTTTCATTGAAGCGGTTGCAATATCCCCTGCGGGTGGCAAGGATGATATCGTCTGAGCCTTCAGAGATGCGGGCATCTATCAATTCATCACCTTCTATGAGCTTGATGGCAAGGATACCGGTGGAGCGTGGACGGGAGAAGGAGGAGAGGCTGCTCTTCTTGATGAGACCCTTGCGGGTGCACATCACGATATTATGCTCCTCAGGGAAATCCCTCACCGTCACAAAAGCCCTGATCTTTTCATCCGGCTGGAACTGGACAAAATTAACTATCGCCTTGCCACGAGAGGTGCGGCTGGCTTCCGGTATCTCCCACACCTTCAGCCAGTGACAGCGTCCCAGGCTGGTAAAGAGCAGGAGGTAGGAGTGGGTGTTTGCCACAAAGATATACTGGATAAAGTCTTCATCCTTGAGGTTGGCTGCCGTGAGGCCCTTGCCACCCCGTCCCTGAGTGCGGTATGTATCTACGGGCAAACGCTTTACATAACCATCATGGGTGATGGTAACCACCACCAGTTCATCGGCGATGAGGTCTTCCATATTGAGGCTGCCGCTATAGTTTTCCAGGATGATGCTGCGGCGTTCATCACTAAATTTATCTATGATCTCCTGGGTTTCTTCCTTGATCAGTTCCATTCTCAGCTCGCGGTGTTCCACCAGCTCTCTGAGGCGGGCCACCAAAATCAGCAGCTCCTGATATTCTGCCTCTATCTTTTCTCTTTCCAGACCGGTGAGCCTCTGCAAGCGCATCTCCAGGATGGCTTTGGCTTGGATTTCGGAAAGGTTGAACTTTGCCTGCAGCTCTTCGCTGGCTTCCGGAGGCGTCTGAGCGGCACGGATGGTGGCGATCACTTCGTCGAGGTTGTCCAGAGCGATGCGCAGGCCTTCCAGGATGTGCATGCGGGCTTCGGCATTCCGCAGCTCAAAGAGGGTGCGGCGCAATACCACATCATGACGGAACTCGATGAAATTGGTGATCATATCCTTCATGCTGAGCACTTGGGGCACGCCATCCACGAGGCAAAGGTTGATTACGCCAAAGGTGCTCTGTAACTGGGTGTGTTTGTAAAGCAGGTTGCGCACCACCTGTCCGTCATGACCACGCTTTACCTGGATCACCAGGCGCATGCCGTCACGTCCGGATTCATCACGGATATCGCTGATTCCCTCTATCTTCTTTTCCTTCACCAGGTCCACAATGCGCTCGATCAAAAGGGTCTTGGTAACCTGATAAGGAATGGAGCGGATCACGATGAATTCCTGATCGTTGGCGTTTGTTTCGATATCTGCCACACCACGGTTGAGGATGCGTCCGCGTCCGGTCTCAAAGTAATCTTTGATGCCTTCTGTGCCCAAGATATAACCACCGGTGGGGAAGTCTGGACCCTTGATATACTCCAGCAGTTCCAATGATTCCAGCTCTGGATCATCGATGAGGGCAATCATCGCCCGGCACACTTCACCCAGGTTATGGGGCGCAATATTGGTTGCCATCCCCACGGCAATACCGGAGGAGCCATTCACCAAGAGATTGGGGATGCGCGCGGGGAACACTGTGGGTTCCTTGCGTGTTTCATCGTAGTTTGATTTGTAATCTACGGTGTCTTTTTCCAGCTCTGCCAGCATTTCCATGGTCACCCGCTGCAGGCGTGCCTCTGTATAACGCATGGCTGCAGGAGGGTCACCGTCGATGGAACCAAAGTTTCCCTGGCCATCGATCAGCGGATAGCGCATAATCCAAGGCTGGGCAAGGCGCACCAACGTGGGATACACCACCTGCTCACCGTGAGGGTGATAGTTTCCGCTGGTATCACCGGCTATCTTGGCACATTTGCGAAAGTGGCTGCCAGGCGAGAGGTTGAGCTCGTGCATGGCATATATGATACGCCTCTGAGAGGGTTTGAGACCATCGCGAACATCCGGCAGGGCACGGCTCACGATCACGCTCATGGAATAATCCAGATAGGCTTGTTTCAGCTGTTCTTCTATTTGTACATTTATCAGTCTTGTGTTGTCATCCATTAAAGTTCTCCTTGTTCATTCTGCACCGTGCGGCTTTACACGTCCAAGTTTTTCACATACCTGGCATTGGTTTGGATAAAATCACGTCTGGGCTCCACCTCGTCTCCCATCAGAATGGTAAACATCCTGTCGGCTTCGATGGCATCATCCATTTTGACGGCGATAAGGCTGCGCAAGCTGGGATCCATGGTGGTTTCCCAGAGCTGGTCGGGGTTCATCTCACCCAAGCCCTTATAGCGCTGCACAATCACGCCTTTATCTCCAAATTCAGCTATTGCTTCGTCACGCTCCCCTTCCGTATATACATATTTCTTTTGTCTGCCCTTGCGCACCAAAAAGAGCGGCGGCATGGCGATATACAGATGGCCGTTTTCGATGAGGGGACGCATATAGCGATAGAAGAAGGTCATCAGCAGGGTGCTGATATGAGCACCGTCCACGTCTGCGTCTGCCATGATAATCACCTTATGATAGCGAATCTTGGAGACGTCAAAATCCTGCCCCACTCCGGCACCAAGCGCCAGGATGATGGGCTGGATCTTATCATTATTTAACACTCTATCCACCCGCGCCTTCTCTGTATTGAGCATCTTGCCCCAGAGGGGAAGAATGGCTTGAAAGCTACGCTCGCGCCCCTGCTTGGCACTGCCGCCTGCAGAATCACCCTCCACCAGGAAGATCTCCGTCTTGGTGGGATCGTTGATACTGCAATCAGCTAATTTACCGGGCAGGGAACCGCTTTCCAAGACCGATTTGCGACGGGTGAGCTCACGTGCCTTGCGCGCTGCCTCGCGGGAGCGGGCGGCAAGGATGCTCTTCATGGTAATAGTCTTGGCTTCATTGGGATGTTCTTCAAAATAGGTATTCAGTTTTTCAAACACGGTGGATGCCACAAAGCCTTCAACCTCACTGTTTTGCAGCTTGGTCTTGGTCTGCCCCTCAAACTGGGGATCACCGATTTTGACGCTCAACACAGCCGTGATGCCTTCGCGGATATCTTCACCGGTGGGGCTAACCTTCTCATTTTTGAGCAAATCTGCGCTGCGGATATAGTTATTTACCGCACGTGTGAGCCCAGCCTTGAAGCCACTGAGGTGGGTTCCGCCCTCGATGGTATTGATATTATTGGCAAAACTGAAGATGTTTTCCTGATATCCTTCGTTGTATTGCAGGGAAAGCTCCACTTCCATACCTTCTCTGGAGGCAGACATATAGAAGGGTTTTGTGCCCAGGGGCTTCTTGTTTTGGTTCAGATATTCCACAAAGCTCACGATGCCACCTTCGTATCTGAATTCATGTTTGCGATGGTCACGCTGGTCTTCCAGCACGATATTCACGCCTCCATTGAGGAAAGCCAGCTCACGCAGACGGGTGGTGAGGTAATCGAAAGAAAAGGTAACCGTCTCAAAGATAGTGGGATCCGGCTTGAAGGTGATATAGGTGCCATTGCGGTCTGTATCTCCCAAAACCTGCAATTTGGTGACGGGTATCCCCCGCTCATAGCGTTGATAGTGTATTTTCCCATGTTTATGAATGCGCACTTCCAGATATTCGGAAAGAGCCACCACCACGGAAACGCCCACGCCGTGCAAGCCGCCGGATACCTTATAGCTTTTATCGTCGAATTTGCCGCCGGCATGCAATACGGTCATAACCACCTGCACAGCAGGGATTTTCATCTCCGGGTGCAAGTCCACGGGAATACCGCGGCCGTTATCTGAGATTTCAACGGCTCCATCCGCAGTAAGAGTCACCCTGATATCGTCGCAATAACCCGCCAAAGCTTCGTCAATGGAGTTATCCACAACCTCATATACAAGGTGATGTAAGCCGCGCTCTGTGGTGCCGCCGATATACATGGCAGGACGCTTGCGAACAGCCTCCAGCCCTTTCAGCACCTTAATATTGTCGGCATTGTAGTTTTGATCAATCATAATATATTGTCTCCCATAAGTTTAAGCCGTCACATCAGAAGCAGGCAACGTGCTCTTCCAAAAGGAATGGCTTATTAATCAGTATCTGTATGCCAGGATATTAAATAGGCGTTTTTTGTCAAGTGCAACGTGATCTTATTTTCAAGTGTTAAAGATTTATCTTTCAATAGGTTATGGATTGTTTTGAAAACTTTGTAAAAATGGATTGCAAAATACTCTATCTCAAGCCCAGATTTGACGTTTGGGGATGAGGAAATTGCCTCACATATTTGGTTGTTTCTGCACTGAATCATACACCTCCGGCTGACGCTTGCCCATTAGCCTCCCTTGTACCACCCTTGTCTCACCCTTGTCGAGACAAAGGAGAGACAAGGGTGGTTAATGGGCAAGAAGGGGGAAAAAGGAGGGAAAATTAAAAGGGCTCGCAGATAATTTGCGAGCCCCTTGTTATAATAGATTATTGATTGGTTTATTTGACTACTTTCACTTCCACACGGCGGTTAATGATGCGTTCCTGAAGGTTTGCGTTTGTATTGAGTGGTATTGTAAGCCCATAGCCCTGATAGCTAAGTCTATCAGCCTCAACACCTTTTTCGACAAGATACTGCACCACCGCTTCGGCGCGCCGTTCGGAAAGTCCCTGGTTGTATTCTTTGGTGCCAATATCACAGGTGTGTCCTGAGATTTCCACCTCGATCTCCGGGTTATTGTGCAGGGTGAGCACGATATCATCCAAGATTCTGAGGGATTCCTCTTTCAGAATGGCAGAATCGAAGGCAAATTGGATGTTGTTGAATACAAACACCTTTTCTTTGACAAGGCTCTGGATGGTGAAATTGATCGCCACCGTATCTTCGCCATCTTTGGGTGCGGGGATAGCCTGTTGATAGAGCATATAGCCTGCGGTGTTGATCACCACATTCCAAGGGTCTGTATAAGGCAGAGTGATTTGGAAATTGCCAAATTCGTCTGTAGCAGTGACGTCTTTGTAAAACCTTCCATCCACCAACCCGGTGAAGATAATGTCTGTATCCACGGGATTGCCATGTTCATCGGTTACCTTGCCTCCAAAGGTGAGCCAGAGAGGCAAAGGCACCACTATTTCCTCTTCCTCTTCTTCCTCTTCTTCCACGGGTATTTCCTCAGCTATGGCGTCATCAATCCCATCATCTGTGACGGGCTGGTCAGCATCTGCAATCAGGTCGTCATCGCCTGTGAGGGGTGTGTCGTCATCTGCTACGAGGACGTCATCGTCTGTGACGGGTTGGTCAGCATCTGCGGTTAGATCATCATCTGTGATGGGCTGTCCGTCATCTGCTACAAGGTCATCGTCTGTCACAGGTTCATCAGCATCTGCAATCAGGTCACCATCGTGAATGACAGGCTTGTCGTCAGCAATCAGATCGTCGATAACAGCATCATCAATTGATGGCTCTTTCACCGGGGGAATAGGCTCGTAGGTGCGATCGCCTTCCTCATCTTCTGTAATATAATAGCCGGGGATGGTAAAATCCACATACGCCATCAACACTTTTTCAAAACCGGTGGCAGCTCTATCGGAAGATATATATACTTCATTGGTTTTGGGGTTGAGGTTAAAATAGCGGTCATCCCGGATGGAATTGATGGGCAATCCCAGGTTTTGGGGCAGATGCCAATCTTGCCATGTGGGACCCTTGTGAACGGCTTTGAAGAGGTCAAAACCGCCAAAGCCGGGATGGGTGTCTGAGGCAAAATAGAGGGCAGTTTCCTGATAGCGAACCTTGCGCCCATCTTGTTCCACCACTTTATCGATACGCACCAATTGGGGGGTTTGTTCCTTGCCGGGGGTGTTGATCACAGAGCCCAGGTTGATGGGGTCTTGCCACACGCCATCCACTTTTTCGGATACCCAGATATCTGTTTCTCCATATCCACCATCACGGGCAGAGGTAAAAAAGATGAGGGAATCGTCATAGATGCTGGGGTGTGTATCGATTTGCGGTGAATTTAGCCAATCCAGGGGCTCAGGTTTTTGCCACTTTTTGCCATCCCACCGGCTGTAATAGATATCGCCATCGATCTTGCCTTTTTGATAGTTTCCAAAGAGGAATGCGCCATTGCCATCGGCAGCAAAGGAGCCCATTGCTTCGTTTGCATCGGTGGAGAGTTCGCTTACCAATTGCGGTTTGCTGTAGCCAGATTGGAAGATCTCCGCGCGCCAGATGTTTTCTTTGGCAGCGGAAGCCGGGCGCAATGAGGTGAAATAGAGATACTTTCCTGCGGGATCAACCACAGCTCCATAATCGGAATTGCGGCTATTAAAGTAGGAGGGCATCGCCCGCATGTTTACCTTTTCAAATACCTTATCCTGGTTGGTGATGATTTCCATATGATTTTTTACTTGTGGGCGATATTCCTGATCTCCACTTTCCATATAGCGATCAAACCAGTGAAGGGCAGTATCGTTTTCTTCCACGGCGATATGCAGCCTGCCCAGCCAAAAGAAATAGCCGGGCACGCTTCCGCTTGCCGCATTATCCGCCGCCTTAAAGCTTTGGATTGCTCTGGCATAATCGCCCCGATAGTAATACTCCAATCCTTCGGTGGCATAGCGCTCACCCTTGAGCCCGATTTGCAAGGCAACAAGCATGCCAAGGCTGATCAGGAGCAGGATGCTGAGGTATGCTTTTTTCATATCAGCTCCCCTGCCTTAGAACCTTAAGATCATGGAAACGATGTGGTCGTCACTCATGATCTCATGGTTGTTCAGGCGGAAGACATAATCGATCTGAAAGTTTCTGAACCTGATACCCGTACCTGCAGACAAGCGTCCATCATTGAATCCCAAACGCACGCCCGTCTGGGCATAAGAGAACATCTCTCCCCAGGTGCTGCGTTCTTTTACGGAAATCACATTGAGCTTGGAATCTGCCTCGGGGTCTTTGCCGATGGAGGTCCAGTATTCGGCACCAACAGCCACGTAGGGGGTTTCCTCTTCCCACTTCAGGTCTGCCGCCAAAGTGACGCCAATGAGGGGATATACTGCCAGCCCAAAGGATGCCTCCATGGGCACCTTGTCTTCTGCGGTCTTGCTATACAAATCGCGCACCATGAGCCCGGCTTCCAGATACTGGTTGATGTCGTATCTGGCGCCGATATCCACGCCCAGGCCCGTTTCGGTTTCATCATCCAAAGTGCTGAGGAAAAACTTTGGGGTGACACCGAAGGAAAGCTTTTTCCAGCGGTTTGCATAGCTGAGGGAGAAGCTATGTTGGCTGTCATCAAAGATGCCGGTGGGCGTGCCGGTATCATCGTATCCTTCGATATCGTTTACTCCGGCATTGATCCAATTGAACGCCATGGTTCCAAATCTGAACGGCACGGCGATGGCAGCATATTGATGACTGCGGTCAAGATTCATACTGATATTGTACATCGCACCCACTTCGACGTCCTTAATCTTAACAAGGCCAGCGGGATTCCAATATGCAGAGGCCACGTCACGACTGATGGTGCTGCCCGCTTCGCCCATGGCAATTTCACGGGCTCCTATGCCCAGCCTCAGGTATGAGGCGGTGGAGTTGTTAATGGTTTTTGCCATCAAAGGCGTCATCATGACAAGCATGAGAGCGGCGAGCGCAAGGGTTCTGAGTGTGTTATTGCGTTTCATCTTTGCCTCCTTATTTCACCGAAATCTTGATGGTGCGTTCGGCTTTGTTTACCCCGTCATTGGCAATGATGCGGGCAAAATAAGTGCCACGTCCCACCTTCTTGCCGCTGGAATTCATGAGATCCCAGGGGATTTCGATCATATTGGAATTGGTAGCTGGAACCGTGATGGTACGGATTTTCTTGCCTCCAAAATCGTAGATGCTCACGCTCACCGTCACGTTGTCGTTACGGGTGAGCATCAGCTTGATATTGGTGGAGCTTGTAGCTGGGTTGGGATAAGCGTGTGTGGCACTGCTGATTTCCAACTCAGAGGTTTGATATTCTATGGCTGTGGTATTGCTATGTGGACCTTCCTTGCCACTGTAAACCGCCGTCACGCGATATACATAGGAGACTCGGTTTTCAATGGCATAGTCATCATAATAGTAATCATCTCCCAGCTTGGAATTGACCAGGGAAGCGTTGATCTTGGTCCAGCTGCTTTCGGTGGTCTTGCGGCGATAGATATTGAATCCATCCAAGCCCCGGGTGCTTATATCACTGTTCCAGAGCAATCTGATATAGCCTCCATAACTGAGGGAGCGGACGTTGTATGGTGCAGGGATCACCGTGAAGCTGTGTGTGTCATCCTCACTATCGATCCAGTGCTCTTTGAACGCCTTGGCACGGATGCGCACATCCAGATCCAGCTCGCTGATCACGATGGGACTATCTGCATCAAAGAGCTGGGAAGCCGTGGTGGGCTCTTCCGGATCGGTGCCCGTTGCCATTGTGTAGTAGATCTGGGCGCCAACGGTGGCGGTTTCCAAGACGATGTTGATTGCTTCACTGGAGAGGTATTCCTCTGCGCCGGTGTAGGCCTCGCCATTCACCACAAAGACGGGGTCTTCCACCACGCCAGTCACCACATAGTGGGCTGTCATCACATCACTGGGGATCCAATTGGGGGCAAAGCCACGAATCTTGATCTGCCAATTGCTATCCAAGGGAATGGTGATGGGGCCGGTGTATTGAACCGAGGTTTCATCAGGATCATCGCCGTTGATAGTGTAGCGGATGACGCCGTTATCCGGCAGCACTGGGGCGGCAATTGTAATCTGCTGTGCCTCGGTGTAGATGCCGGGGGCAGGGCTGAAGGGCTGATCCGCCAGCTCCACTTTGCCGCTCAACGTGTAGGTGGCGCTGTAGATGGGGCTGGCATCCCAATCACTGAGATAAGCACGGGCTTTGATCTGCAGCACGGTATTCAGCGGAACTCCAATTTGTCCATCATAGATGGTGGAGTTCTCATCCGGATCGCTGCCGTCCAGGGTATAACGGACTGTGGCAGCGGCGGGAATAGGCTCAGCGATGGTGACCATGGTGGCTTCTGTATAAACCACAGAGGGATCGGGGCTGAAGACGGGTTCTGGAATCATTACCCTTCCGGTCATCACATAATGGGCGGTATAGACGGGGCTGGGACCCCAGTACTGGTCTCCATAAGCGCGTACCTTCACCGTGATTTCACGATCCAAATCCAGATGGATGGGCATGGTGTAAGGAGTGCTGCCTGTGGTGGGATCGCTGCCGTCGAGGGTGTAATAGATATCAGCATCGATGGGCAGGGTGTTTGTGGAAATCACCAGTCTCTGGGCGGTGGTGTAGGTTCCTGCGGGAGGAGTGAAGACCGCACCGTTGATCATGGCGGCGCCGTTTACAACGTAAATTCCTTCATAAACCGGGCTGGGAGTCCAATCGGGGGCATAAGCTCTCACCTTGATGCGGGTGGTGGTGTATGCCGGTGCAGGGATTTCTCCACTGTATTCCGGTGATGTAGGCGTGGGATCGGTGCCATCAAGGGTGTAGCGAACCACAGCATTGGCGGGTGTCACATAGGGTACGACCGATACATTCTGCGGATCAGCATACGTTCCAGGTATTGGGTTGAATACTGGATTGCCGATACTTGCTTGACCCGTGATGGTGTAGGTGGCGGAGTGGGTTACACTCTCCGTCCAATTTGCCATGAATGCTTTGGTCTTGATGGTTGTGGTGCTATTCAGAGGCAGGGTGATGGGACTGGTATAAGTAATTCCGTTGGTCAAAGTGGGCTCTGTACCGTTGAGGGTATAACGCACTGTGGCACCTGAGGGAATGACGTTGTTGATGGTAATCTGCTGCACCGTCTGGTATGTGCCAGCAGGAGGCATGAAGACAGGCGTCATATACTCGACAGTTCCCGTGATATTATAGGTGGCAGATGCCACTGCGCTGGGCACCCAACCTTCCTTGTAAGCTCTCACCTTGATCTGGGTGATGCCGCTATCCAGAGGCAGGGAAATGGGACCCTGGTAGAGCAGGGAGGCATCCGTGGGATCGCCGCCGTCTGTGGTGTAATAGAAGCTCACACCAGCGGGCACCGTGGGAGCGTTGAGGGTCACGTTTTGAGCCGTCTGGTATGTGCCGGCTGGAGGCGTGAATACCACTGCGGGCAACTGAATCGTTCCAGTTACGTTATACACTGCCTCATAGACGGGGCTATCCACCCATCCAGTCAGGAAGGCACGGGCTTTCACCGTTGTGACGGCATTGAGTCCGGCGATGATCGTCTGATCCGTATATTCCGGAGAGTCACTTGTGGGGTCATCACCATTCACGGTATAGCGGATGGTGGCGCCTACAGGCATGGTGGCGGTGGCTATGGTCACTATTTGAGGCTGGGTGTAAGTGCCGGCCATAGGGTTAAAGACCTGACCGGGGATTACAACCTGACCTGTGATATTATAGGTTTGACTGCCAACGCTACTGAACATCCAGCCGTTCTTGTAAGCAACCGCCTTGATGGTGACGGTGCTATTGAGCGGCACGTGGATTGCCTGGGTGTATTGGGTGGAAGCATCCGTGGGGGTTTCGCCATTGAGGGTATAGAAGATGGCTGCTCCAGGTGTGGGCGTGGTGAGTACCACATTCTGGGCTGTGGTATAAGCGCCGCCTTCAGGGCTGAATACCACGTCTTCCACTGTTCCCGTTACCGAATAAGTGGCAACCGCCATCTGGCTGTCATCCCATTCATCCTTATAAGCAATAGCCCTGATGGTCACTGTGGTGTGGTTTGGGATGTGGATGGCAGAGGTGAAGACAGGGGATGAGGGTGTGGGAGTGCTGCCATCTGTGGTATAGCGGATGGTGGCATCAGCAGTGCTGGTGCTGATGGTAACGTCTATCGGTGCCACATAGTTTCCAGGCAGAGGATTGAAGACGGGGGTGGCAACCACGGGCACATAGGTGCCGATGGCATAGGTGCCAATCGCTATCGGAGAATCCTCATAGCCAGCTTTGTAGGCGTATGCTTTGATGGTTTGGTTGATATTCACCACGATGGAGCCGGTGTAGTTCTCTCCGTTGGTGGGGCTGGGATCGCTGCCGTCTGTGGTATAGCGAATCAGCGCACCCACAGTGGCAGAGCTCAAGACCACGTGTTGGGTGGTGGGATATGAGCCAGCGGGAGGGTTGAACACAGGGGCTGCCGCGGCGAAGGTGTATTCTCCACTGATATGGCCGGAGACCCATCCATCTTTCACTGCCACGGCTCTGATGGTGAGGGCTTCATTCACAGGGATGGGAGCGCTGTAAAGGGTGCCATTGCTGGGTGAAGGCTCGGTTCCATCGGTGGTGTAATAGATGGCTGCATCTGAAGGAATGGCAGAGCCAATTCCCACGTTGATGGGATTGCCATAGGTGCCGGGGGCAGGGATGAAATTGGGTGATGTAAAGGCGGTGGTTCCCGTCACGTTATACACTCCACTGGTGATGTTGGAAGGAATCCAGCCGTTACGGAAGGCACGGGCTCTCACTGTCGTCTGGCTATTCTGGGGAAGAATGATGGCGCTGGTGTAAAGGGCGGAGCCTTGTGTGGGCTCGCTGCCATCCAGAGTGTAATAGATGGATGCACCGGGGGTGGTGGTATTCAGCACCAAGATCTGAGAGGTGGTGTAGGTTCCACTGGGGATGCTAAATGTCATATCTGATACCTTGCCGGTGATGATATAATTTGCAGTTACCACAGCGCTGGCATTCCAATTATCCAGATAAGCGATGGCTTTGAACAGAGTCACACTGTCTTCGGGAAGAGTGATGGGACTGAGGTATACATTGCCATGCTCAGGGGTGGGATTGGTTCCATCCGTGGTATAGCGGATGAGAGCGGCAGGAGTGGTGGAACTGATGCTTACATTGATGGAGTTTTGATAGGTGCCGGCTGCAGGAGTGAAGATGGGCAATGCCACGCCAAACTGGTAAGAGGCGCTGGCAATACTGGATTCATCCCAGCCTTCCTTGAAGGCGATGGCTTTCAAGGTGCTGTTTTCACCGATAAAGATAGGAGCGCCGGTATAGACTGTACCGGTTGTGGCGCTGGGATTGCTGCCATCAAGGGTGTAGCGAATGGTGGCATCAGCGGGGTTGGGCAGGGCAATACTTACTTCAACAGGTGCGGGGTAGGTGCCACCGGCAGGGGTGAACACCATGGCAGGCCAGCTTACCTGACCGGTTACGTTATAGGTCTGGCTGCCAACAGCGCTGGGAGCCCAGCCGCTCTTGTAAGCACGAGCGGTGATGGTAACGCTGCTATTGAGAGGTACCGTGATAGCCGTGGTATAAAGAGGTGAGCTATTGGTGGGCTCTGTGCCATCCAGGGTGTAGCGGAAGTAAGCACCATCCGTGAGGGAGGTGAGAACCACCTGCTGGGCACTCTGATAGTTGCCACCGGCTGGGGTGAAGATCACTTCGCTTACCGTTCCGGTCACGTTGTAGGTGCCTACGGCTATCTGGCTGGCATCCCACTCTTCCTTGAAGGCGATGGCTTTGATGGTCATCAGGCTGTGTTCAGGAACGATGATGGGGCTCACATACTCAGGCGAACCTGCTGTGGGATTGCTGCCATCCAGGGTGTAATGGATCGTTGCATCAGGGGTGGCGGTAGAGATAGCCACTTCCACAGCTTCGGTGAAATTGCCGGGCAGAGGATCAAAGACAGGGGTGGCAACCACAGGCACGTAGGTGCCGATGGCGTAGGTGGCAATCACTATCGGAGAATCCTGATAGCCGGGTTTATAAGCATAAGCTTTGATGGTTTGGTTGATATTCACCACGATGGAGCCGCTGTAATCCATGCCGTTGGTAAGGCTGGGATCGGTGCCATCCGTGGTATAGCGGATGGTGGAGCCCAGGGTGCCGGAGGAGAGCACCACATGCTGGGTGGTCTCATAAGAACCGGCGGGAGGCAGGAAGCTGGGTGCTGCAGCCATAAAGTCGTAGTTACCGGATATATAGCTGGGCAACCATCCTTCACGTATGGCAACTGCACGCAGGGTAAGGGCACTATCCATGGGGATGGAGCCCGTATAAAGGGTGCCATTATCAGCGCTGGGAGGTGTGCCATCGGTGGTGTAATAGACCTGTGCATTGGCGGGAATGGGCTGGGCAATGCTCACGCTGATGGCATTGTGATAGGTTCCCGGTGCAGGGGTAAAGTGAGGTTGATCAAAGGCGGTGGTGCCGGTAACGTTGTACTGTCCCTGCGTGATGCCGGAGGGCAGCCAGCCGTTACGATAGGCACGGGCTCTGATCACCATACTGGTATTCAGCGGAATGGTAATAGCCGTGGTATACAAGGTGGAGCTCTGGGTGGGCTCGTTGCCATCAAGGGTATAATAGATGGCGGCACCCGGGGTGGCGCTGCTGAGCACCAGATATTGAGCCGTAGTATAGGTTCCACTGGGTACGCTGAATGCCACATCTGCAACCTGTCCGGTCACGTTGTAAGTGGCAGGTACCACGATGCTATTTTGCCAGCCTTCCTTGTAGGCAACGGCCTTGAAATTGTAAGTGGCATCACCAGCCATTTCCATGGGGGCGCTGTACAGCTCTCCCACAGTCTCTGAAGGCTCTGTGCCATCCAGGGTATAGCGGATCAAGGCTCCCTCTGTGGCACTGGTAATGGATACAGTGAGGGCGGGGTAGGTTCCGCTAACGGGGGCAAATACCGGCGCTATTACACCAAAGTTGTATGTGGCAGATACCACATCAGAATCAGCCCAGCCATCCAGATAGGCAATGGCGTTCACCGTGGCGGTGGTATCCAGGCTGAAGGGATCTGTATAAATGATACCATGCGTGGTGCTGGGGGTGCTGCCATCGATAGTGTATCTCACCGCGGCGGCAGCAGGGATGGGAGCGGAGATGGCGATGGTCTGAACGCTGTCATAATTACCGGCTGGAGGTGTGATCACGGGAGGCGTGAA
>Ga0172382_10000325_pt1 | contig 89353 bp, 113 predicted proteins | sample Leawel138RmetaG_FD_122245 | JGI IMG/M metagenome (GOLD analysis project Ga0172382, IMG submission 122245) | Leachate microbial communities from a municipal landfill in Southern Ontario, Canada - Leachate well 138R metaG | ecosystem: Engineered > Solid waste > Landfill > Unclassified | place...
CCATCCGACGAGAACCCAGGGCCGGCAGCCGAGCCGCCGATCCGAATCTCGTCGACCACGATCGACACGCCCGGGAAAGCGAACTGCACCCGGTCGCTGCGGTTCTCGGCGACCTCGCTGAACGCCTGCTGACGGCTGATCCCCAGCCGCGGTCGCACGAACGTCTTGCGAGCTGCGAGCCCGGACTCGGTCGCAGCCTCGGCGTTGAGGTACAACGCCTTGCGGATCGCCGTGCTCGTGCGCGCGGCCGCGATGTAGTTGATCGCCGAGGTCAGAGCCGTGTCGGCCAACGTTTTGTCGAGCGCAGCCTGGTAGCGAGCGTCGAGCTGCGCCGGCGTGAGGCGGGTGATCGTTCCGCTGTTGGCCGCCACGAACCCGGCCGGCAGCTTGTCGAGGATCTCGGTCACGTTGCCCGAGGTGCTCGCTAGCGCGGTGTCGTCATCGAAGAAGGGCCGGACCTTGAGCTCCGCGCCCTGCTTGATCGGCGTGTCGACCATCGTGACCCAGATCGTGCCGGTGGCCGTCGCGTCTCGGACCCGCGTCCCGGCGGGGATGATCACCTCCTCGGCGTTCGCCGCATCGGCGACCTCGTTCGGGTCGAACCCCAGCGCAGCGAGGGCCGTGCCGCCGGTGGCCTGCAGCGTGCCGGTGCCGGGCGTCAGCGCGTTGCAGACACGCAGGAATCCGAACGCATCGACCTCGGCTGAGAGGTTCGACACCGCGTCGATCACCACCGCCTGCTCGTCGACGGGGATCGCAGCGAGGTTGTCGACGTTGCCCGTGCCGGTCGACTCCGTGATCACGCCGGGCGTCGTGTTGGCGATCGTGACGTCGCCAGGCGTTGGCTCGGCCAGCACGGAGAAGTCCGTGAGGAGCACGTTCGCGTCGCCCCTGGCGGTGAGCTTGTCGGTGCCGCTCGCTTCGAACGTCACACCGGGCACGCCCAGGTCGCCGAGCGCGACGAGCAGGTCGTCACGCAGCTTCTCATCCGTGCCACCACCGGAGACGCCGGGCAGCGGAATGTCGTAGTCGACCTCGACGCCGTTGACGAACCGGCTCACCCGCAGACGGTAGTCGCCCGCGCTCACGTTGGTAACGGTCAGCGTCCACTCGTCCTGCGTCGGCGTGGCGGTGTGACCGAGCGCCGTCAGAGCGTCGCCGCCGATGATCCGAATGTGGCCGGCTCGACCCTCGATCACCGACTGCAGCCCGAGCTCGTTGGCGCCGGCATCGTAGGCGATCGTCGCTGCAGCTACGGCGTTGATCCGAGCGATCGCAGCGGCTTGGTCGGCGTCGGTCGCCTGGAACACGACGACGAACGGGTCGACGCCGTCGTATTCGAGCTCGAGGTACTTGCCTCCGAGCGCGGCATAGGTCGCGCCGCTGCCCTCGATCTGCGCCTTGCCACCGTTGTAGGTCGCGGTTGCGGTCCCGCTGCCGTTGAGCTCGAACGTGACGGTGTCGCCGTTGCTGAGCGCGACCGTCGAGTTGCCGCCGGTCAGGCACGCGAGCCTCGTGAACGTGACCGTGCCAGCGCTCGAGTCGACGCGCACGAGGATCAGCCGCGGGGGCTCGGGCTTGTTGGCGAGCCACATGAACCCGTTGCCGTTCCAGGGCTCCGAGCCGCCCGAGCGCTGCGCCACAGCACCGCGGTGCTTGCCCTCGGGGATCGTGTAGCCCAATCCGCCAAACTGGTTGACACGATCGACAGCGCCGAACACCTCGGTGGGCGACTCGATCGGGCCCGCGTCGAACTCGGCGACCAAGCACAACGTGCCGGTGCCTGCCCCCACTCGCATGCTCGGGGGTCGCTGGTCGATGAGCGTCACGCCCGGCGGTTGGCGGGCAATCTGGGCATATCCGGGATTGGTGCGAGTTACTCGGGTGGACGGCACGGCAGACTCCTGCAGTGCCAGGGCCAGGGACGATTCGCGTTGAGCCTACCAGACGCTCGCCAGGCCGACGACAAGCTCGCGCGCTCACTCGACCACGGTGAGGCCGGCAGGGTCGAGCAGCTCCTGGTCGGGCACGAGGCCGAGCACGTCGACCTCGGCGAGCACCTGGGCCTGCAGCTCGAAGGCCCCCGACGTCGCCGAGTCTTCGGTGTCGGGGTACGAGACGCCGACCTCCTCGTCGAGGTCGAGCCTCACCATCGAGCGCAGGTACTCGGGCACGATGATCCGCCGGCCCCCCTCGTCGCGAGCAGGGTCGCCCAGCAGCGCCCGCACGAGCGCGCCGCGGAATCCCGCGCGCTCGTCTTTGTGGGCGAACACCACCCGCACCAGCAGCCGGCACGTCGCAGTCCCGTAGACCCGCACGACCGTGTTGGGCAGGAACAAATCGCGGGTGTCCTCGTGGTACTCGGAGCCGAGATCGCGCGAGGAGTAGATCGTCGGCGACGCCTCGGTGATTAGCGCTCGCGTCTGGCCCCTCGCCTCGCTGCCATGGCTCGGCCAGTCGAGCCACACGTGGCTCAACTGGTAGGCGCGCGAACTCGACTTGAGCGTGCCGCCGTTGACGAGGGCCTCGCGCCCGAGCGTGTACCAGCGCAGCCCGAGCAGCACGCGAGCGAGGGCCAGCTGCGCCGCTGTGTACTCGTCGATCAGCAGTCCGACGGGTTTCTCGGCGTGGTTGAGGTCGCGCAGCTCGGTCGGGTAGACCGTCGGGTCGGTCGGCAGCTGGGCAACGTAGAGCGTCCCGTCCGATGCCTGACGGATCTCGGCGCGGTAGGCCTCGTCGTCGGGGATCGCTACCGGTCGCCGGCCATCCTCGAGCGTGATCGAGTCGACGTCAGCCCGGAGGCTGGTGGGCAGGTACGTGCGGGTCTGTTCTTCGTCGTCGACCATGGCTCACTGCTTCTGCATCGCGCGCTTGATCGCGGCGCGGATCTGTCGCTTCGCTTCGGCGTCGATCAACGGCATCGATCGCTTGAGCACCCACCGGCCTGCGACGCCGCGGCGGCCGATGTTGCGGGCGATCACGTAGGCGAGCGCTCGGAGGCCGGCACGGCCCATCCGCGCGTAGCCAGGCGCGATCGCTTGGGGGCCGCCCTTCGACTCGATCCACTCGATGATCGGCTTGAGCGGCGGTCGCTTGCCGGGACGTCGGCCTCGCTCGACGAACTCGGCGTGCTCGCTGGTGTTGCTGATCACCGCGCCCGATTTGACGGGCAACATTTTCCACGAGCGCAGATAGGTGCCGCGCGCGTGCGGGCGAGGCCTCGTCGTCAGGCCCGTGCGGACCGCCTGGGTCACGCCGAACCGACCAGCTTTGCGAAGGCCTCGAACGATCTCTCGCTCGACGGCCTTGCTGAGCCTGCCCATCGCGCTGGGTAGCTGCTTGGGCGACTTGAGGGTGACCGTTGTCATGGCACCCACCGAGTCTACTCGGTGGGGACCGTGTCCGGCACGAACGCAAGCGCCTCGGCGCATGCTGTGACCACGCCGTTGCTGCGATGCTGAACTCGCCTTGGCGAGGCACTCCCACACACCGGGGTTGCCGTGCACCTGAATGTCGGGCGTGGGTCAGGTATTCAGGCGGGTGCTCGGCGCAAGCATCTCGGTGATGATGTCGCCAGCAGTGCGGCCAGTGAGCCCTGCGATCCTGTCGATGATGCTCGGCACCGGGGCTCCTGCATTGACGACGGCGAGCGCCCTCCACCAGTCGCCGTCGTTTTCCTCGACGAATCCGTTCGAGCGGAGCCACTCCTCGATGAGGGGCCGCGTCACGTTCCACATCTGCCGCATGCGGACGATCTCGATGTGCCACCGAAGTCCGTCGGACGCGTGCTCTTTCTTGCACTCGGCCAGCCTGTTCTCCAGAGCTTCTCGATCGGCCAGCGCCTGGGCGAGTTCGGCTTTCAGCCTGGCAACCTCGTCGGCGTGGCCTGCTGCTGAGACCTCGGCAAGCGCCCTGTTAGCGTGCTCGGTCGGCGTCACAGCTCGAGGTAAGCCGAGGGGTGTTCGTTGTTCTCGTGCACTCGCTCGACCGCAGGCGGGTGCGACCAAGCCCCGGGAGCAGCAGACCTGGCGAGTGGGTGCTGAGCGAGCTTGGCTGCGTCGAGGCAGGCCGCCTCAATGTTGGTTCCTCCGAAAATCACGATCTTGAGCATGGCGACCCCAACATAGCGCTCGACGAGGTCATTCCAAAAAGAACGGCCGGCACGATGAGCGGCGTGCCGGCCGTAGCCGTCGATCTCGTGCGGCACCATCACCGCTCACCCAAGATAATCTGCAACGCCGCAGTTGCAACCGGTCAGGTCAAGATCCTCGGCGCGTCGATCTCTTGCGGCACCGAGAGGTCGGCACCACCCTGCCCTCGCGCTTGCCGTTGGTCGCGGAGGCTGATCCGCCACTGGAAGTTCTCGGCGTCGTAGTGCGGCGCTGCTGCGAGCACGAGCCGGTAGCGGCGCGGCTCGGCGTCACCTGGGCATCGAGCGTGCTGCTGGATCTCATAGAAGAACTCGCGCTCGCTCGTGTCCTGCGACCACTGGATCCCTCGCAGGTTGCCGCGCAGCGTCTCCTCGTCGACCTGCGAGGGGCTAACCTTGCGCAGCCTGACCCGACCAGCCGGCGTCAGTCCGTCGGGGTCCAGCTCGAGGTCAAGGTTGTCGAGGCCGAGCACCTCGACGGGATAGAGTTCGAGGCTGGTGACCTCGCGCCAATCGTAGTCGGCCGTCGTGCGCTCCTGCCAGACCAGGCGGACCCTGTACGGTCGCAGGCCCAGGCGGTGAGCTCCGAGCCGCTGCGCTCGATCGATCGCCGACTGGATCCGAGTAGCGATCGAGCACGACAGCTCGCCCGGTCCGAGCGGTTGGTTCCCGGGCAGCTGCGGGCCCGGACCGTAGCCGCTCGGGTTGCAGCCGCCCGCGGTCGGCTCTGTGCCCGAGCAGGCGCCACCTGGGTTGGGCTTGGTGCCAGCCATCGGCTGCAGTCTAGCAACCGGTGGGCTCGACCACGCCGCCGCTACCGAGGTTGTTGGCCACGCTCGTGGGGTTCGGGTAGCTGCCGAGAATGTCCCCCAGCTTCGCCTGCCACTGCTGGTACTGCACGTCGAGCTCGGCGAACGCAGCACTGCCGCGGAATTTCACGTTGCCCGCTGACTCGAACTCCAGCGACTCGCGAAACTTGGACCGCTGCTGCTCGATGCAGTCGAGCTCGTGGATGCACTGCCGCACGAACGGCTCGGCGTTCCGGTCGACGTTGTCGAAGTGCAGCTCGAGCGGCCGCTGAAACGTGTTGCCCTGCGGGACGCCGAAGCCCAGCGCGAACGTGTCGTTCACGTTGGTGTAGCCCAGGTGGTAGCGGATGCGGGCCTTCTCGGCGTCGGTCAGGGCCATGGCGAGGAGCCTACTTCGGGCACACGGCCAGCTGCACGCCCGCGCGCGCGAGCGTCAGAACCTCGTGCGTGGTCGAGTCGATCACCTGATCCTTGATGACCCGGGCACTGCCAGCCTGCGCATGCGCGAGCACGACAAAGGCGGCGCGCGGGTTGTCCTCGAGGACGGCGGCGATCTCCTCGACGGCCAGCGGCGTCGGACCGGAGGGCGCAGCTGCAGCCCTGAGCGCCGAGATTGCTCGGGCGAGCTCCTCACGGATGATCTGCCGGCACCCGTCGAGCAGCTCGGCCTTGAGCTCGATCAACTCGATGCCGGCCGGGTCCTCGACGGTGATGTCGTCCGGCGCTGCTGTTGCGGCGGACTTCTTGCGCTTGTCGGTCTTGTCGTTGCTCATGGCGATGCGTTGGTCGGGGAAGTGGGCGGCCGCATGTGCAGCCGCCCGGCGGTCACTTGAGCGGCCCGAGCTTGAGGCTGCTGAGGCCGTTGGGGCCGGTGCGTGAGACGGTCGTGTTCTGATCGATCACGCCCGGCGTCGAGGGCTGGGATTGCAGGCCCGGTGGGGTCAGCTCTCCCATGGACTGAGGTGCGCGTCCAAACGCGTTGGCGGGGATGTTCGAGCCTTGTGGCGATCGCATGTTCGGCATTCGAGAGGTACCTCCTGCCGCGATCGTAGCACGGACGAGTCAGTCTTCGCCGTCGTGGCAGGTGGCCTTGCCCGCCTCGTTCGTCGTGAAGTTGTCGCACCACCCGAAATCGTGGCCGGCTGGGCACGACCCGAGCGCCTCGACGCACACGCCAGTCGAGGGGCTGCAGCACAGCCAACCCGAGTCGCCGTCGGGGCAAGGTGGCGTTCCCGGTTGCCCGCAGGGCTCGCAGTATTTCGGCCGCGGGATATCGCAGATGTTGCCTGGCATCGCTGCGGCAGGTTCGACCGTGAGCATGTAGCCGGACCCAAGACCCACGACGAGGCCGGCGAACGAAGCGATGAGGATGATCGTTTTACTGGTCACTGGTTCTGACTCCTGATCTGGCTCTGATCTTCGGCTTCCGCCTCAGCAATTCGCAAGATGGGCGGGACTGTCGGGATCGGGATCCCGCGATCCTTGAGCAAACGTCGATTACATTCCAGCAAGAAGACCACGAGCGCAGTCTGCCGCTCCTCGAGTTTCCGCACCCGACGCTCGTGGTCATCGATCAGCTCGTACTTGCTCTCGATCTCGCTGAGCCGGGCCTTGAGCTCGAACTGCCGATTCTCCGCCTCGATCACCCGGGCCTCGACAGCGGCGATTCGCTCACGCTGGGTCGCTTCGGACGTCGTCAGTCGATCGGCGAAGCGGAAGGCGAGAACGGCCCCGACCATGATGGCGGCGACGAGCAGCACCGCGGTCGTGACCGAGAGGAGCAGCACTCCGATCGGCGACGTCCCGCTCTCTGGCTGCCGGGCTGCCGGCGGCGCGAGCTCGATGCGATCGGTTGGGTCGGGCCGGTCGAACTCCGACCGGATCTTGGCCATGGCGAGCTCGACCTGCTTGTTGAGCTCGTCGGAGATCATCGACTTGATCGGGCCCTCAATCCCAAACCCCACCCGCCGCCGCAGCGCTTCGTCGACAACATCCACGACCGCGCTGCTCATCCGACGCGAGTCCTCGTGATCGCGTCGACGTACTCGACGTCGGCGCTCGGTCTGCTCAAACCCGTCACCGCTGTCGTCAGCTCGGTCGGGGTCGGGCGTCTCTCCGGGCACAGGTTCGAGGCGCATCTTGGCCGTCTTGGAGTCCCGCACCTCCCGAGGTACTGCGCGATCAATCGGCGTAGCCACCTCGCCAGGTTAGTCGACTGGTGGGGTTATGGTCACGGACCTGCTAGACTGGGCGGCGACCACAACCCGTCCAGGGTCGCGGGCGATTCACCTGCCCGGGTCTCGGCAATGGTGTCGAGCCCGGGCAGGCTCTTTGTCACACATGCTCTCGGCGCCAGCGAGAGAGCTGTTTGGCAACTGACGTACGAGTGCGGCCGAGTACCTTGGCCGCTTCCTCGTGGGTCTTGCCCTCGACGTAGACGAGGCGCCGCAGCGTCGCCATCTCCTCGGCGGTCCAGCGTCCGTTTGCCGGCCGCTTCCTCGCTCGACGCTGCGCTGCGGCGACCTCCCGCAGCTGGCGAATGGTCACGTCCAGCTGCGAACGCTGGCGCTCAAGGTCACGGATGATGCTCTCGATCATTTGCTTGTCTCCTCGAGCCATCGTCGGCACTCGGCGATCGACCACCACGCTGCCCACACGCCATGCCAGCGACCGCTGCTGACGAGCTCGACCGGCTTTCCGGGCATGCTCAGCGGGCCCTTGTTGCCGGGCAGCAGGTGGATCGGTTGCCCGTGCGGCGCAGGCTCTCGACGCCGCACTTGGATCTGGACCAGCGCCATCGGGCAGCTGTCGACCAGCGCCTCGATGTGGCCGCGCGTGGCGGTGCCCTCAAGCAGGGCGTCGAGCACCGACTGGAACGCGCGCAGCCGCAGGGACAATTCGAGCTGCTGGCTCATGCGAACAGGTCTCCCTGGGTCGGTCCCTCATCAGGTCTGCTCGTCGACCGCCGCGGGCCCAACAGGCAGCGTCTCGTCCAGGTCGAGCGCGGATTTGAGCCGCCATACCTGAGCGTACTGCTCGACGTAGCCGGCCCCCACCATTCGGTCGATGGGCTCAGCGATGCCGTCTTTGATCAGCGCCTGGAACACCTCGGGCGCAAACTCCCTGGTCTCGTTGCGGACGAAAAACTCTCCTTCGCCGAGGCGCTCCTCCGGCAGGTTGACGGTGATGTCGCATTCGACCTCGCCCTGCGAGGTCCAGGCGCGGATCATCGCGCGATGGCCATGCCTGTAGCTGTGCACGCGCAGCTCGTGCCCGCTGGACAGAACCTTCCCATTGATGGACGCGAAATTGCTCATGCGTGCGCCAACCTGGCGCTGGCCGACGTATTCCGACAATGCAACTGTTCGGTTGCGTGATAGGGTGGCGCGGAATATGGGCGGCGGCGTGCGGTTGGGCGAGTCGATGAAAAACCCGCAATGAGACGGTCGATTCATGACGATAGCCGAAGCCATAGTGCCGGACTCGCCCGACATGAACGCGCTGTGGACCCTCCGGCTCGGTCATCCCATGCCCGAGATCCGCGAGACCGACAGCGACGCGTACGTCAGGCTCGCGGCCCAAATCGCGCGAAAGGTGGGTGACCGATGACACCCAAGATCATCGCCCGAGTGGATTCGTGGTTGTTCAGCCGAAGGGCGTGGCTGCTCTCCACCGAGTACCGTGATTGGCTGCACCACGAGTGGCGCTTGGCCGTCGACCGGTTCAACTCCAACGAGCGGGCCGGCGCTCGCGAGGCTGTGGCCGCGTGCTTGGCCGGGTGCCTGCTCTCTCTCGTGATGGAGGCGTGGGGCGCAGAGGCATGGTTCCAGCCAAGCCCGTCGCGCAACGCGAAGATCGAGGGGTGGATGGTGGTCGTCTTCGGGCGCGGCATTGTCGGCCGCGGCGCCACGTTGGCCGAGGCCATCGTCGCTGCGCTGGAGGCTGCATCGTGAGCTGGACGGTTGAAGATGCGGCCGTGCAAATCGATCACGGCCTGCAGACGCGCGGCCGTGTGGGGCTCGCTGGCGTCGTCGTGGAGCTGGACGAATCGACGGCCACCCTCGAAATCCTTGGGTTCGGCCGCGCGGTGCGGTTGTTCCGAGCCGCGGCGCTGCTGATCGGTTGGTCGATCGGCGATGGCGACGGCGATGGCTACGGAGACGGCTCCGGCTACGGCGACGGCGATGGCTACGGCTACGGCGGCGGCAACGGCAACGGCTACGGCGGCGGCGACGGCAACGGCGACGGCAACGGCAACGGCTCCGGCTACGGCTACGGCTACGGCTCCGGCTCCGGCTCCGGCGACGGCGACGGCTACGGCTACGGCGGCGGCAACGGCAACGGCTACGGCGGCGGCTACGGCAACGGCGACGGCAACGGCGACGGCAACGGCGACAGCAACGGCTCCATTTACATCATCGAGAAAGGCGCACCGATGCAATTCGACAAATCACAGCCACGACTCGTTCGACATCACTACGCTGGGGTCTACCTCGGCTATCTCCAAGGTCCCGGAGAGATACCGGGGACGTTTCGATACGTCGCACGCCACATTTGGCGCTGGGAGCGACGGCTCGGAACGACGGCCATCGCTCACGCTGGTCCGGGAGACGGCTCGAGCGTGGGGCCGTGGGTCACGATCGATCTGCCAGTCGGAGAGAATCTCGTGGCCTCGATTATCGCGACCCCCGAAGCGATGGCCAAGCTCGACACGATGCCGGTGGCGATGGAGGCCGCGTGAGCGGTCCTGTGCGGCCGGAAGCAGGCCGGGACAACGTCGTCTGGGCGCCGAGCGAGGCCAGTCTCGGTGCTCGATTGGGAGATCCCAGGATGCGACGACTGCGACGCGGCCGACGACGTCGGGCTGCTCGACGGCATCCCCGTGGCCATATGCAGGCACTGCCGAGGTGAAGCATGAGCAACGAGCAACAACTAGAAATCGACTCGCCTGCACCCGAGCAGCCTACCCTCGTTAGCCGACCGTACCAGGTCGAGGCCAAGGACTGCATCTACAAGTCACTCGCCCGCTTCCGATCGTCGCTTTGCGTGATGCCCACCGGCACCGGCAAGACGGTCGTGTTCTCGACGGTGGTCGCCGACGGGGTTCGACGTGGACGACGAGTGCTGATCATCGCCCACCGCGAGGAGCTGATTCAGCAGGGCGCCCAGAAAATCGCCGCGATCGCAGGCTGCGAGGTGGGCATCGAGATGGCCGCTCAGCGAGACGGGAGCCGCGGCAACGCACCGGTGCTGATGGCCAGCGTGCAGACGCTCGTGCACCGGCTCGAGTCCTTCGATCCGGATTTTTTCCACCTGATCATCATCGACGAGGCCCACCACGCCACCGCTCCGACATACCGCAAGATCGTCGAGCACTTCTCCTCGGCGAAGCTGCTCGGGTTCACGGCGACGCCGAATCGCGGAGACAACGTCGCCCTGCGGGCCGTGTTTGAGGACGTCGCGTATGACCTGCCGATCCTCGACGCGATCGAGGGCGGCTGGCTGGTGCCGATCGAGCAGGAGATCATCGAGACGTCGATCGACCTGAGCGAGGTAAGGCGCTCACGAGGGGACTTCACCAAAAAAGACGTCGAGCGCGTGATGAGCAGCATCGACGCGCTCGACGAGATCGCCGTGCCGACGGTCGAGCGGACGGGCGAGCGGCAGGCGATCGTGTTCGCCGTCACGGTCGACCACGCGCACCTGCTCGCGGAGGCGATTCGCAAGGCCATCCACGCGCGCGGCGGGGTCCCTCGCGTCGCCGTCGTCACCGGCACCACGCCCAACGACGAGCGCAGGTCCATCTTCGATGGCTTCCGCCAAGGGCCTCACGTCGTGCAGTACCTGGTCAACGTCGAGGTCGCCACCGAGGGCACCGACCTGCCGAGCGCGAGCGTGATCGTGATGGCTCGCCCCACACTCTCGCGTGCTCTCTACACGCAGATGCTCGGCCGCGGCACCAGGCCGCTGCCCGGCGTCGTCGACAGCGTTGACGCTGCGTCATTGGTGGCGCGCATCAAGGCCGGCGAATTCAACCTCGACGATCAGCGCGTCGCCGCTGCTGTCGCGCGCGAGTCGTCGGCGCTCAAGCGAGGAGCCGACTCGGCTGCGAGGCGGCTGTCGATCGCTCTATCGGCGAAGCCCCACATGCTGCTGATCGACTTCGCGGCCAACTCGGGCCGGCACCAGCTCGCGTCAGCTCTCGACGCGCTCGAGGGCGACGCGCTCGATGAGGGCCTCTCTCGGGAGGTCCGCGAGATCGTCAGGAACGGCGAGCGGGATTTGATCGAGGCAATCCGGCTGGCCCGACTCCGGCGCGCGGAGAAGACTCGCAAGCTCCGAGCTCGCGGCGGCGACCCGTTCGCCCTGTGGGGCCTGCCTGACCCCGAGCCCGATCGCTGGGGGCGACCGATGACGCCCGGCCAGGCCGACGTGATCGCGCGCGCCGGCATGCCGACCACCGGCCTCGACATGCGCCAGGCGAGCGCGCTCATCAGCGCAATGACCGACCGCGGCCGACGACGATTGGCCACCTACAAACAGTGCCGGGCATTGCACAAATACGGGTGCCCGCTCGATCTCCTCGAGGGCATGACGCTCAAGCGCGCCACGGAGCTGATGGACATCCTCGTTCAGTCGCACTATCGGCCGCGCCAATATTGGTGGGCTGCGCCGCCCAGCGGAATCAAAGCGGGCGCGTGATGTTCGGGTTCCTCATGACCGTGGCCGAACGAATCGCCGTGCTCGAATCCAGGCGCATCCAGCCTGCTCTCGAATCGCCAATCGCAGACCTGCCCGTGGATGTTGAGGGGCGCCGCTACTGCGTCGCCTGTGGCGAGCGCCTCGTCGCGCCGGTCTACAGGCACACGTCTACGTTCATGCACCGGCGCTGCGCTGAGCTCCGCGGCTGGGGGTCGACGTCCCACTGATTGCGCCGCTCGATCTGGGCCTGCAATATTCTGGTTGCACGCTGATGGCTCGTTCAAAGACACCCCCTAAACCCGGCGATCGCGTCGTCAAGCGCGGCGGCTCCAAGTCCGCCATCGTCATCACTGCTGACTCGACCACCGCGACCGTCCGCTGGTCCGGGGACGCCAAGCCCAGCGAGGAGCGGACGCGTTCGCTTGTCGTGGACAACCGCTCGTCGGTCATCACCGGCGAGTTTGCGACGGTCACCAACCTGTTCGAGATCGTCGACGAGAAGATCGTGGCGACGGGCAGCTCGTGGGATGACCTGGCCAATCGCGTCGGTGTTAGCAGGCAGTACCTCACCCGAGTGCTGCGCGAACGCAGGATGCCGCTCGCCCTGGTGCTCTCGGTTTGCCGGGCGGTGGGGCTCGAACCCGAGGGCCTATTCGAGCCCACCGATTTCGTCCGTTCGCTGGTCGCTGCCCGTTCGCGATCGTCGGGCGGATCGGGCGGTGGCTCGACCGGCGGTGGTTCGTCTCACGACGAGCTCGCGGCCGATCTGCGTGAGACCGAGGAAAAACTCGACGACGTCCGGGCTGAGCTGCGCAAGCGCGACCAGCAGATCGCCAACCTCAACCGCCAGCTCCACGATGCGCTCGGCCAGCTCGAGGTTGAGCGCCGTCCATCACACTCTCCCCAGTCACAGCACTTCACGTTCTAGTAATCAGTCAGAAGGAGTCTTCACGTGTCGTTATCCGCAGTCGCCATGCAACGTCGCCTCACGGCGATCCAAGTTCTCCACGCCAAGGTTTCCTCGCTCAGGAAGGAACGGGGAAACGCCTCGAACGCGTGGGGGAAAAAAGAGAAGGACGCACTCGCCAAGCGCGACGCGCTGATCGAGGAGGCCGTACCCGGAGCGAAGCTCTGCCGCGAGCGCCTTCTCAAACTGCAGGAGGCCCACGCTCGTCTCAGGACGATCCGCTCCGACAAGTCCTCGGACCTCACCAGGCGAGCGACGAAGATCGCCGAGTTTGAGGGCTTCCTCAACGAGGTGATCGCAGCGTCGTTGAACGACGAGCAGCTGCCTCTCGACCTCGGCGAGAAGGCCTCGATTGCCGAAGGGCTCGCCCTCACACCGGGCGCGATCAAGGCGATCGGTGCGGCGGCCAACGAGGCGCTCGCTGATGCGGCCTTGCAAGACCCCGAGGCCGAACCCGACGCCGAGGTGCAGGACCTCGCCGGTGCGATCGCAGCGATGGGCCTCGAGGGATTCTCGCTCAGCTCGACACCCGAAGCGGAGGCTGGCGAGGATGCTGGCGAGGATGCTGGCGAGGATGCTGGCGAGGATGCTGGCGAGGAGCCCGACGACGCCAGCGAGGAGGAATCCGAGGAGGCCAGCGAGGAGGAACAACCCGACGAGTCCAAGGCCCCACGTAGGCGCTCGCGCAAGCCGAAGGCTCAGGCCATCGAAGACTTCGCCTTCTAATCTCCGCAACTAATCAGTTGCACCGGTCGCCGACGCCAGCTACGTTTTCCCGCGTGGCTGGGTCGGCGACTCCATTTGCAGACGAGGTAACCGCGATGCTCGTGGACATCGGCAGCGTGATCGATGCGCACCTGATGACCTACAAGGTGTCCGGCAAGCACGTCATGTTTCTCTCCCGATGGTGGCGGGTCACTGAGGTCTTCGAGCGCGACGGCAAGCGGATGTACAAGCTCGTCGCGCGGCCGGCAGTGGACCGCAACGGCAACCCGCGGCCGCTGATCTGCAAAGCCTGCTCGAGCCTCAAGCTGCGCCAGGGCGAGACCGGGCAGTGGCGGTGCGAGTGCGGCTCGATCGGGGTCGCGCCGTGACGCTCGACCTGTTCGAGTCGCCGAGCTCAGCCGTGGTCTCGGACTGCGGTCGCTACCCTGCTAGGCGCGAGCCGGGTCTGCGGCTGGGGCAACGTGCGTCCGGAGTGGCGGCCCCGGCACGTGATGGCGATGATCCGCGACGCCTGCCTCGAGCCGATGGCGCTGGCGCTGACCGGCCAGGGCGAGCCCAGCCATCCGCTGTACCTGCGGGGTGACCTGCAGCCGCAGCCGGTCATCGACGTCGCGCTCTGATCGGCCGGGGAATACCCGTCGGATAACGCGGTTTGATCGATCGACCATGAGCGTTGATACCCATTGCGCCTGCGGCTACGTGTGGTCGGCCAGGCCCGACGGCTGCGATTGCCTAGCACCTACGGAGAGGCCCACGCCAACCCCAGAGCAGGGCTCGGCGGAGTGGCTTGCCCAACGCCGTGGAGGCATTGGCGGCTCGGAGATCAGCGCGCTGTACCGCAAGCCCGATGGGACGTGCGCTCACCCGTGGATGAGCCAGGTTCGGCTTTGGGGAATCAAAACCGGTCGCATCGAGGAGAAACAGCCGACGCCCCAAGAGGCGCCGCACCTCTACCTCGGCAAGATCCTCGAGCGACCCGTACGCGAGATGTACGAGGTCTTCTCGGGCCGCACGGTGGTCGATGGCGTGACGCTGCTGCGAGACTCCGAGTCGCCGGTGCTGATCGCCAGCACTGATGGTGAGCAGCGCTGTTCGTCACGACCTGAACCGGGCATCTACGAGGGCAAGGTCACCACCGTTTTTCGTCGCAAGGAATGGTTCAAGCGCGTGCCCGAGCCAGTCACCGGCGAGGAGGTCGAGGTCGAGACCGTTCCCCCTCACTACCACTGGCAGTGCCAGCACTACATGGCCTGCACCGGCATGCAGTGGGCGACTGCGGTGGCGTTCATCCAGGCTGATCGACAGCCGATCCAGTGGCGGGACCTCGAGCGGCACGACCGAGCTATCGACGACATGCGCGAGCGAGCAGCTCGCTGGTGGCGTGACTACGTCGTGGCCGACGTGCAGCCGCCCGTCGACGACTCGCCCGCGACCGAAGCTGCGCTTCGAGAGATTCACCGCGAGGCCGAGGACACCATGATCCTCCTACCGGCTGCGTTCGCGGCTGTGCTCGATCGGCTCGAGGCAGTCGACGGATTCACTCGCATGCTCAAGCGCGAGAAGCAGCGTCTGCGCAACCTCGTGTTGTCAACGCTCGGGCCTGCAGTGCTCGCCATGATCGCCGACGACGGTCGCGGATGGAGTCTCCGCGGTGACTCGGGCCGCTCCCTCCGCTCCCTGACTGCCGCTGGCGTCGCGCGAGCTCGCAAGATCGTGAAGGGCCGATCCGTCGCCAAGATCCCGACGGAGGTCGAGCACCAGGTCGACGTCCTCTTCTCGCTCAGCGCCCAAGCGTTCGCTCCCGGACAAGCGCTCAGCGCCAAAGCAATTCACCTCGCTCAACTCGCGGCTCTCGCCGCCCAACAAGCAGCAACGGAGTAGACCATGACTCAAGCAACCGAAACCGCCCTCGCGCCCGTGGCCCCCTCGTCCGTGGCCCCGGCCCCCCACAACATCAACATCACGGACACCCAGGGTATCAACGCCTTCTCGAGCGAGAAAGATTTCGCTACCGCGCAGCGAATAGCTAAGGCTCTCGCTTCGAGCACGATCGTGCCGAGCGACTATCGCAACAACATCCCCAACGTGCTGATCGCCTTGGAGCTGGCCGGACGGATCGGCGCTTCGGTGTTCGCGGTCATGCAGAACATGCACATCATCAACGGGCGCCCGAGTTGGAGCGCCTCGTTCCTGATCGCCACCGTCAACACCAGCGCTCGGTTCACGCCGCTGCGGTTCCGATGGGAGCGAGACAAGCAAGGCAGGGTGACTGGTTGCCGTGCCGTCGCTCGTGACCGCGAGAACAACGAGGAATGCGAGGGCGCCCTGATCACCATGCAGATGGCCCACGCCGAGGGCTGGTACGAGAAGAAGGGCAGCAAGTGGCAGACCATGCCCGAGCAGATGCTCATGTATCGGGCGGCGGGATTCTGGGCCCGCGTCTACGCGCCCGAGCTCAGCCTGGGCATGCACACGCGCGAGGAGATCGAGGACATCACTCCGCCTCCTGCGGCGGCCGAGCCTGTTGTCGTCCAAGTGCCGAACCGGCCGCAGCCAGACGATCTCATGGGGATGATCGAGGCCAGCGGACCGCTACACAGCAGCGTTCCGAAACAGCGGTCGCCCAACCGCAGCCAGAAGCAACAGAAGCTGCCCAGCGCTCACCCGGACGCCGAGCCGCCCTACGAGGAGGATCTCCCGTACGACGAGGAGCCACCGCAATGAGTGGCTCTCAAGCTGAGCAACTCGGCAACGCGATCGTCTATTGCAAAACTGTGGTGGCGGAGGGCGAGCGGTGATCCTCGCCGGCGACCCGGGCAAGCGGTGCGGGCTCTCGCTATACAGCGGGGGCGTGCTCGCTACCAGCACGATCGACGGTGATGACATCGACCGGATCGTGCTGGTGATGGAGGCCTTCGCCGAACTCTCGAAGGGCGACGGCATCGTGGTGGTCGAGGATCAGTACGCGGCCGTGCACACCAACCGCACCGGTCGCGGGCAGATCAACGTCAAGTCGGTGATCAAGCTCGTCGAGCGACGCACCAACCTCGTTGCTGTCGCTCGTTCGTTCCGCCTGGTCACCAAGCTGGTCAAGCCATCGACGTGGCAAGGGCCGGCGTTCAAGTCGGTGCCGCGGTTCAACGACTACGGTGCCGAGCTCGACACCAAGACCCGCGCGGGCCTGTTCGTGCAGCAGCGGGTCATGACCGTGCACCGCGGGTCGGTGCCGGGCGCAGGCGGCAAGTCGAAGGCTGTCCCGTCGCAGCTGCTGCCGAAAGACGAGCAGGATGCGGCTGCGATCGCGCTCTACTGGGCTACTTGGCGATCGGGAGACTGACCATGAAGCAGCTGAACCTGGGCCCGCACGGTCGACTCCGCTTCGAGATCTCGGAGCTGCCTGCTCACCGCTATCGGCTGACGCTCGAGGCCGTCGTCGCGGGCAAGGTCATCAAGCAACTCGACCGCCGCGACTTCGACAACCTGCAACAGACTTGGCGAGCGGTGGCCGAGTTTGGTGCCGATCGTCAAGCCGAGTTCGCTCTGCGAGCCGCGGAGAGTCAACGGCGGTGAGCACTCCCGCTCGCGGGCCTGTTCGGCCCAGATCAGCAAGCTGTCGCAACCTGTTGCGGTCGCCTTGCTTCACGATCGCCGGTCGCCTCAAATGGAGAAGCCCCCGCGGCGCAACGCGGAGGCTTCGGGTTGGTGGCGAGACGCCACCGCGCAAGGAGTGTTGAGTGCCCCAAGACGATACTTGCCAGAGCATCGCGGACGCAAGCCTGACGATCGATTCAAAAGCGCTCGAGCCAGTCGACGACGCACACGCCCGCGAGAACCTCTGGGCCAACTGCGGCCCGACTGCGATCGCTGCAGCGCTCGGCATTCGGGTCGCCGACGTGCGACCAGCCGTGCAACCGTGGCGAGGGTACATGGGCGTGCGCGAGTTCAGGTCTGCGATCCCGCGAGCGGGCGGACGGATCGTTCGATCGTGGTCCAAGCCGATCGGTCTGACGGACCCGTTCGATCTCGACTACGAACTCGCTGACGCGACCATCGACACCGGCGGCCATCCGATCGTCGTGATGGTCCGGTTCTGCGGGCCGTGGGATGGGGTGCCTCGAGCAGCCGCGACCTACCGGCACGCGTTCGCCTATCGCAGGGTGTTCGTCCGTCCGCTCGAGCGGTTCGCTCAGCGAGCACACGGCCCCGGATGGGTCTGCGACGTCAACAACTGGAGCTGCAGCGAGGCTGCGCCGTGGCTGCCGGCCTACAGCTGGCGAAACCTCGTGCTGGTCGGGATGCTGCCCGAGCGCGGCAACGGGACGGTTGCGATCGACTGGATGGCGCAGGTCGAGCGCGTGCGATCAACAGAGCGCCAGAGGAGCGACCGATGAGCTACGCACCGTCCGCACCCGAGTGGGTGCTTCGATACCCCAACTGGATCCTCGGAGTTACCAAGGAGGTCATCTGGGTGCTCTGGTCGATGGTCGACATCGAGACTCAGAGGAACTTCAAGCCCGGCGACGTCGCGTTCGTGTACATCCCGCAGCGTCCGGGCATGACCCCTGCGGAAACCCTGCAGGCGCACATTTTCGAGCGGACCGGTTTCAAGTCGATCGAGGCGGTGCGCAAGCACCTCATCAAGGCAAAGAAGCTCGGATTCCTAGACTGGCGGGGGGCCGGTGTGACGCTCTACGTGAAGCCCTACGCCTCAGAGACAACCGCGCAGGAGAGCACCGAGGACCGTCGAGCAACGCATGATGCGCAGGATTCAGTGCGCGAGCAGTACCGAAACGGTACTGACACAGTGCCAAATCGGTACTGCCACAGTACCGAAACGGTACTGCCACAGTGCCAAATCGGTACTGCCACAGTGCCGAATCAGTACTGCCACAGTACCGAAACGGTACTGACACAGTGCCAAATCAGTACTGCCACAGTACCGAAACGGTACTGCATAATTGAATTACCTAAGAACCCATCTACCCATTTACTTAATTCCGAGGGCGCGCGAAGCTCAGAGTCCGACCCCGAGGCCTGTGCGACCGACGCCAAAAATCCCAACCCCAAGGGCCCGCCCCAAGGCCCTCGCTCCGCGTCGGCTGCTCAGCGCTCGACCACCCCCAGCTCGACCGACCCCCGACCGACCGACGCCAACCCGCACCTGACCGCCGAAGCTCTCGCTCGCCACCGCCAGATCACCGCAGCCCAATGCCCACCACCGACGCCACGAGCCACCGCAACGCCCCAGCTCCCGCAGGAGCTCGCCGATGCTCTCGCGAGCTGGCCGAGGCGCGACCGCTGGTACATCGAGCTCGAGAATCCGCGGTGGCTCGGCTGGCTGGCCGAGGCGGCGGGCCAGCTGCGGATCGACGGCGCGACCGTGGTCGCGGTGCTCAACGAGCACGACCGCGAGCGCAGGAAACTCGACGAGGAAGGGCGCTTGCGCGAGGCGGAGAACCGCTGCCAGTTTCCCCGCCGCAACGCCCTGTGGTGGTCGTGGGGCAACGAGGGCAAGGGGGCGCGAGCGTGGGTCCACGCGACCCTCGAGCGCATCGAGAAGCGGCGTAGCGTCGTCACGCGGAAGCGCGACCCGGCGACCATCGACCCTTGCTCACCGGAGTGGGCGGAGATGGAGGCCGAGCGTCAGCGCAACAAGAAGCAGCGCCGGCGCGAGCTCTTGGAGTGGGCCGCACGAGAGCGTCAGCGGGAACAAGCGTCGGAGGCGTCAGGTTCGCCGCCGCGACGTGACCACTGACGCTACGAGGAGCGACGCTGTTGGCTGATCGACGGCGACCCGCCCCGCCGGCGCCCCCACGCCCGATCGCGGCAGCAGAGGCCGAGGACGCGCTGTGTGGAGCGATCGTGACGTGGGGGGCCGAGGCGGTCCACGAGGCGAGCGAGGTTGGGCTTCGAGTCGAGCACCTCTACCAGCCTCGTGCGAAGGCGCTGTTCAACGCAGCGCTGATCCTGGCTGACCGCGGTGACCCGATCGACCCGATCACCCTCGAAGCGCAGCTGCGTCGCACGGGTGAGGCTCAGCTCTTCGGCGGCCCCGATCGGCTGCCGATCGAGGGGATCGGAGCACTCGGAGAGTTCCGCGGCGTCGTGCTCTCGCGCTCGGTCAAGGGCTACGCCCGGATCATCGAGCACGCTGCGTCGAGGAGGAACGCGAGGCTGGTTCTGAGCAGCGCGCTCCAACAGCTCGACGCCGGCGACATTGACCCGGACGAGTGGCCCAATCTCGTCCAGCGATGGCGCGACGATCTGTCGACGGTGGTCGGCACGGGTGGGGTCTCGCGGTCTGCCGGATGGTCGATCGATGAGGTGCTCGACATGGTCGAGACGGAGTGGGAGAGCGAGGCGGCCGGCAACGTCCGCGGGATCTCTACGGGGTTCGCTCTGTGGGATCAGATGCTCGGCCGCGTTGGCCCGCGCGCGCCGTGGGTTGTCTGCCTCGCTGGTCGCCCAGCGATGGGAAAATCGACGCTCGCTCAGTCGGTGAGCCTCTCCTGCGCCCTGCCACACCTGCGGGGGATCAAGCGTCCGGGTAAACCGATCCCCGAGCCAACGCCGGTGCTGTGGGCGTGCTCGGAGATGACGGCCGCCGAGATCGCTCGGTCGTTCGTCTCGAACGTAGGCGCGCTCGAGCGTCGAGCAGTCGAGTCGCCCGACGCCGAGTGGATGCGGGTCAGCGCTCCGGCTCGCAAGCGAGCTGTGTCGTCGCTGCGGGGCTCGCCGATCACGTTCGTCCCGGACGAGCAGGCCGGCATCCTCGAGGAGATTCAGGCCGTCGCTCGGGCTTGGCGAGCCGAACACCCGCGCGAGGTCCTGCCCGACGGTTCTCTCGGTCGGCGCAAGCCAGCGCTGATCGTGATCGACTACCTGCAGCGCCTGACCTCGAGGAACTACCGAGGGCACAGCCGCGAGGAGGAGGTCAACTATCTGGCGAAGGCTCTCAAGACGATGGCGCGCGACCTCGACGTCGTCGTGCTGATGCTGTGCCAGCTCAACCGCAAGCTCGAGGATCGGCCCGACAAGCGCCCCAAGCTCTCGGACCTGCGCGAGTCCGGTGCGATCGAGCAGGAATCGGACGTGGTCTCGTTTGTTTATCGCGACCACTACTACCACCCTGAACAATCGCCGGAGGATGGGGCCGAGATCATCACGGCCAAAAACCGCAAGGGACCGCTCGGCACCGTGCACGTGGAATTTGAAGGTCGATACTCGAGGTTCTTGGATCTGCACGCACCCGGAGAACCGGTCGATGATGACGACAGCTGGTAACGAGCAACGTTGAGGTTGCAGAATAGGATGGAGACCGATGAACGATGATGACGCTGATCAGTGGGACGACGAGCTCGCCCCTTGCGGCAACTGCTACGAGTGGGAGTACGCACCCGAGACGCTCAACGGAGTCGTCTACTGCATGAGCTGCGGTGCCGATGCGAACGATGCCCCGCCGGTCTACGGCGGTGCAGGTGTTGACCTGGCCAACGGCCCGAGCTGGACGGCCGTGGTGAGCTACCAGTTCGACGACGCCGGCAGGCCGGTGGTCGAATTCATCGAGCGTGTTGAGGCGGTGAGCTAACGATGGCCGCGACGCTGACCAGCGAGCGGGCGGTGCTCGACGCACTCGCGGTGAAGTTCTCCGCGCCGGCGCACGTGCTACTGCCGGGCGTTCCCGATGGCACGGGCCAGTTCAAGCGGCGCACGATCGACGCGATCATTGCGTCGGTGTGGCCGAGCCGCGGTCTCTGGATCGCCGGCGTCGAGATCAAGGTGTCGAGGTCTGACCTTCTCCGCGAGCTCGCCAACCCGAAGAAACAGGAGTCGATCTACAAGCACTGCGACTACTTCTGGCTGGCGGTCGGCGACGAGTCGATCGTGCGCGACGGCGAGGTGCCGGAGACGTGGGGGCTGCTCGTCCCAGGTCGAGGCGGGCGCTCGATGAAGGTCGCCAAGGATGCGCCGAAGCTCGAGCCCGAGCCGATCGGTCGCAAGTTCCTGACGTCGGTCTTGCGGCGAGCGAGCGACCACGTTGCCTCGCAAAACGCCACGCTAGCGGCCGAGATTCGCAAGAAGGTCGAGGCGTCGGTGGCCGACGAGCTCAAGCGCCTGCGCGCGCGGGAGCTCGAGTTCATCCGAGCGAAGCACTTCTTGGACCAAGCCGCACTAATCGACCGCTTCCTGCAGCGCGCGAACATACGGCTCGCCGGCTGGAACAAGGACGCGATCGACCAAGCCGCGGACATCGTGCGGGTCATCGGATCGCAAGGGCACGCGAAGCTGTTCGCGCGAGCTCGTCGAGAAGCTGAGGCTGCGATGCGCGTGGCCGAGACCATGGCCGAGGACGCCGAGCGCCTCCTCGACGCGATCAAGCAATTCGAGGTGGAGCATGCAAGCGAAGGAGACGACGATCTACAACCCGGGCGACCTGCTGTTGATTCGGACACGGTCGGCGACTCGCCGCTACTCGGTGGTGAGCAGCAGCCGAAACCGGACCACGCTCAAGGGTGAGCGAGGAGCGGAGAGGGTCTTGGTGTTCGACCGGATCAGCGGCTCGGCATCGCTGTGGTCGCACGGCGACAAGTCTCGATCGCAGCCGGTGCTCGATGTCACCGTGGTCGAACTCGAGCCGCCCGAGGAAGCGCAGCGCCGTGAGTCGCTGATCAACATGCTCGCCGGCCTTCGTCCGCTGACGACGTCCGACCACGAGCGAACGCAGGATCACCTGCGCCGGCATCGTGAGGCCGGCGGCAAGGTGGCTAGGGCTGTCGGCGCGACCCTGAGCTTCGAGGCCGAGGTGCGGCGCGAGGCTGATGCGCTGGTCGACCTGCTCGTGCGCAAGAACGAGGCCTACGGTGACTCAGCGCTGCGGCCGGTCAGGATCTTCTCACGCGCAAGCGTGCTCGATGGGCTGGCGATCCGCATCGACGACAAGCTCAGCCGGATCGCTCGCGGGCACGCTGCGGGCGAGGACGTCGAAGAGGACCTGCTTGGCTACCTCCTGCTGCGCCGCGTCGCCAAGGCCCGCGAGCGGCGAACGGAGGCCTCGTGAGGGGATTCGGCTCGCCCGCCGAGGTCGCCCTGCGGAAGCGGGCCTACGTGCTCGCCGAGCTCGAGGTCAGGCTGGCGATCGTCGAGGAGCTGCACCCCGACTACTGGCCGCGCTGGGTCTCGGTGCTCGCCGAGTGCATCGAGGCCGGCTCGCCCGAGTACGACGCCGATGGGCCTCCGTACAAGCTGCCCGCACGGATCGAGAACGGCTGGACGCGCGCAGTTGTTGACACCGCCAAGGGGAGCCACGGCGCGGTGCTGCGGTCGGCGATCCTCGAGGCGCTCGAGCAGGCGCACCACGACGACTTCGAAGAGTTCTTCGCGGAAGCCTGCTCGCGTTGCCGCTGCGCCCTGTCCTACCCGTGCGCCGGCGTGCTCGGGGCTGGGTTCTGCGACGAGCTCGGCGGCGGCGACGATGATTGGGATGCGGAATACGACGAGGACGAGGACTTCGAGCAGGCATGAGCGAGAGCAAGATCGAATGGACCGGATCGACTCTGAACGCGATCCCGCCGGGGCTGCGTGATGCCCCGCAGATCGACGTGCTTGCGTGGGCCGACTGCTACCTACGCCACGGCCCTCTGGCGGGCGGACGGATATCAGGGTGGATGGCCGTCGACGCCCGCACCGGTGAGGTGATCGCCGACGACGTGTGGCTCTGGGATCGCCTCAGCAAGACGTGGGCGTGGCTGCGCGCGGCGGAGGGGCGATTTGCAGAGTTCGAGGAGCTCGAGCGGCTGCGTCGGGCAGATCCTGGCGACCGGTCGCGGCTACCTGCTGACCGAGCGCGAGACCAAGTTGTGAGGGTGCGAGATGTCTAGCATCGAGTGGACCGACGAGACTTGGAATCCCGTTGTCGGGTGCTCGCGAGTCTCTCCGGGGTGCGAGCACTGCTACGCGGAGGGCGTCGCCCACCGCGGGCTGAGCAAGCGCCACAAGGGGCTCACGGTGCTGCGCTCGGGCGGCAAGGGCCCGCGCTGGACCGGCGAGGTTCGGACCGTGCCCGAGGCGCTCGACAAGCCGCTGCGCCGACGCAAGCCGACCACCTATTTCGTGAACAGCATGTCGGACCTGTTTCACCCGAAGGTGCCGCGCGAGTTCGTCGCGGCGTGCTTTGGGGTGATGGCCGGCGCGCCGCAACACACCTTCCAGGTCCTGACGAAGCGACCAGAGGAGGCCAGGGAGTGGTTTGCATGGATCAAGGGGCAGCGAGAGGACGATGTGGGGCGCGCGGGCGCGTGGGCGTGGGACCGATCGGGAGCGTCGCTGCACTGCCGCGTCGAGGCCACCAGGCAGGCCGGCTGGTCAATCGCCAACGGTCTTCGGATTCAGTTGAGCTGGCCGCTGCCCAACGTCTGGATCGGCGTGAGCGTCGAGGATCAGCGCCGCGCCGACGATCGGATTCCGGTGCTGCTCGAGCTGCCCGCGGCGGTCCGTTTTCTCTCGGTCGAGCCGCTGCTCGAGAGCGTCAACCTCACGCCGTGGCTGCCATCGCTCGACTGGGTGATCGTCGGCGGCGAGTCGGGCCCTGGCGCGCGGCCGTGCTCGGTCGCGTGGCTGCGCGAGGTGGTCGACCAATGCCACGCGGCTGACGTGCCGGTGTTCGTGAAGCAGCTCGGCGCGAAGCCGATCTCTCGCTCCGAGGCTGACTTTCTTGCGACCGCTGGGCTCGACGCCAAGGGCGGCAACTGGGAGGCGTGGCCGGAGGATCTACGGGTCCGCGAGATGCCGGAGCCGGAGCCATGATGGAGTCCTTCGCCGACGAGTTGATCACGAGGCGGGAAGCCCTGGCTCTGTTCGTCGACGAGAGCGCGGCCACGCCCGGACCGGTCGGGGTTTCGTCGAGCGCCTGCACGTCGACTCCGAGCGCAAGCCTTGGAATGAGTTGCTGCGTGTCACGGTCGGTCCGACGTGCGTGATCGACAACAACGAGCAGCTGCTCGCCATGGACCCGAAGCCGACGCGATCGCCCGCGAGCTGCGAGCGATCCAGGCCAGGGGCGGCCACAACCTGGCCCGGATCTGGGATGACTGGATCAGCGCGATGGCGCTGGCGATCAGTAACAGCGTCGACCGACGGCCCGAGGTTCGCCAACGGCGAGAAGCCGAGTACATGGAGATCGTCGAGCGCCATGGCTCCGAGGTGATGGAGGCGTTTCGCCGCATGCTCGGGATGGTCGTGGCCGGGCTCGAGGGCGAGCCGATCGATCTGCTTGGTGGCATCTACATGGGCCTCGAACTGGGCAGCAATCACGCCGGGCAGTTCTTCACGCCGAGTGGCCTCTGCGAGGCCATGGCTCGGCTGCTCATGGACCCGGACCACATCCGCGAGACCATCGAGCGCGAGGGGTGGATCACGATCCATGAGCCGGCGATCGGCGGCGGGGCGACCGTGATCCCCACGGTCAGGATACTGATCGAACACGGCTACAACCCGAGTCGGCATCTGCACGTGGTCGGCATCGACGTCGACTGGACGGTGCTGCGCATGGCCTACGTCCAGCTCTCGCTGCTCGGCGTGCCTGCGGTGCTGTACGTGGGCGACACGCTGCGCGCCGAGTTGCGCGATGACTGGTACTCGCCGGTGCACGTGCTGCTCGGATGGGGTCCGCGGCTGCGCGCGCGGCAGGGGGACGAAGACGCCCAGGCCATGGCCGCGCTGATCGAGGCGACCGAGACTGCCCGCGATCTGGTCGACCAAGTCACCGGCCCGCCATCAGAGCCTCAGCCGGAACCGGAGCTCGAACCGGAGCTGGAGCCCCAGCCGCCATCGCCATCGCCTGTGCAGGGCCAGCTGTTCGAGGGCCTGTGAACAACGACTTTCGAGGGCGCAACTTGTTGAGCGTGCACCTTTCCAGTTGCGCGGCTGCTCGTATCGTAGTAACAACTCTCCGTTCTTTCGACAGGAACGCCCGGCGGGGGTGACATACTTCGGGGTTGTCACCCCCGCCACTTTCGATCGCGGCCGGACGATGCAGCGTCGTCCACAGGGCCGCACGCTCGGTCTGGGCTTGCTCCCCCGGCCCTTGGGGGCCTCCTCCGCAAGGTCGCTTCGCTCCCAGCCCTCGCATGCCAAGGGGTTGTCGGTTCGCCGGCAGCCCCCTTGGCATTTGTGGACTGTGAACGAGCACCTCTCCGAGGAGGCAACGATCCGGAATTTCCGGATCGTTCGAACCGAGGGATCTCGGGAGTTCAGGCCACGCGCTTCCGCATCTGGGCGACCGAGACGCTGCGCGAGTTCATCGTCAAAGGGCTTCGTCCTCGACGACGAGGTTGATCAACAGAGTCCGACGGGCCGCACGCCGGTGATGATCTCTATTTGGTCTAGAGACTCGCTGCTGAGCTCGGCCAGCATGACCGTGGCGATGCCATCGACCGGGCTGTACTGGGCGGTGATCTGGTAGGCGCCCCAGTCGGGCAGCCCGTACTCGGTCGCGTGCTCGCGGACCCACGCGCAGAGGAGGTCGGCCGTCGTCGCGAGCTCGGACGGCCGGCACACGATAGCGACCATCTTGAACGGGACGGCGCACTCCATGCCGGCGGCGTAGTTGGAGCCGTCGCCCGAGTCGGTGGTCTCGAATCCGGCATCGCGCAGCGCGACGACGAGGTCGCGAACCAGCGGCGAGAGCTTGGCGATCTGTTCGGGTGTCAGTGGTGTTGGTTTGGGCATGGTGATCTCCTCGTCACGGCGTGGCAGTCCAGACGCAGCGACCCGCGTCGCACCTCGACGTCAGACCAGGCATGGACCCGAGGTAGTACCGCTGGCCAACGGCGAGGGCCATGCCCCTGCAGTCGACCTCGAGCGTGCAGCTGCACGAGTACTCGCCGGGCGAGATCTCGACTGTGCCGATCTGGCAAGGCGCGACCATCAGCTCGAAGTCGTCACACCGCGGCTCCCAGGGATCGTCGCTGCGCAGGTCGACGTCGCCCAGCTCGAGCTTGCCGTGCAACTCGTGGTCGCTCGGTTCGGGGATGCAGACCGACCGGTCCCTGATGACGCGAGGCGATGCCTTCGGTGCAGCTGCAGCTGCGCGCTGATGCGACGTGCGAGTCGACGTCGCGGGCGCCGGCTCGATCGAGCAAGCGGCGAGGAAGGCGGCGAGTGTGATCGTGGTGGAGATCTTGTCCAGCATGCTCCGCACTACCGCGCTCGGGTGTCGAGATTCCGCGCCTCGGAATATGCGGCCCTGCGATTGGTTTGATGCCCCGAGGATGGCCGGAACAATCAACGTTCACCCACTCGCTCTCGAGCGGATCGAGCCGGTGATCTCGCTGATCGACGACTCGGTGTCGGTCGTGGTCGACGACGAGATCGACCCAGCGATCGCTCGTGTTCGGATGGCTCCTGGTTCGCGCGCGTCGACCCTGGTCCAGATCCTGCTGGTGCTCGGCTCGCGGGTGATCTTCGTGTGGCCCGACGCTGCTGAGCTCGCCGACTGGATCGAGACCGAGGTCGCTGAGCGCCGCAACCTCGGACCGCAGACGCGCAAGGCCGCGGTCGCCAAGGCGGCCGGGATCACGACCGAGGAGGCCGCGGCTCTGCACGGCTGGTCGCTAGCCACCGCCGAGATCCACAGCCGGCAGGCCGATGACCTGCTCGCGCTCGACGACTGGGGAGATCTGCAGACCGCGGCGTCGTTGCGCTCGCGCGCGTCCGAGATCGTGCCGGCGGAAGCCCAGGAGGAATTCGCCGTGGAGTTTGAGCGCGTCGCATCCTCGGCCGCGCGCACCGGGACCTCGTCATGAGCGACCAGCTGAACCTGTCCGTGTTGCCCGTCGCCGATCCGGCGTGGGCCGAGCGGATCGAGGCCGAGCGCCGAGCGGAGGAGCAACAGCGGGAGCGAGAGGATCTGGTCCGGGCAGTTCGGGAGCTTTGCGAGCGATCCGATTTCTTTGGTTTGGTGAGCACGGCGACGGTGCTCGAACAGGTCGAGGGCTACCCGCCGCTCGTTGACGAGAGCGAGGCACCGGAGGCCTTCCGGCGGATGGCCGCGCGGCTGCGAGACCTCGCCAAACGCGGGATGCTGGAGCGGTTCCCAGGGGACTATCAGCATGGTCGCCGCGCTCCTGGATTGTGGGGCTTGCCGATACGGTGAGCGGCCGCCTGGCGCACCGCCCAGCTCGGGCGTTAGGCTTGCCGAACCATGGCAGTCGCTACGCAGGATCGACTCGGTCTCTACCTCGCCTCCCAACAGCACGACGCGTCGCCGATGGCGATGGTTCTCGCGCTCCAGATCGCGCTGTTCGACGCCGCCACAGGCGAGCTCAGCTGCGAGAAGGACCTGGCCGTCTGCGATGCCACGTCCGGCGCGATCACCCTCGATCTGCCCGGCGCTGACGTCTACGTCGGCAAGATCTACGCGGTGAAGGAGACGTCGTCCGCCAACTCGGTCACGGTGCGTGGCCTGGGTGGCGTCGGCACGATCGACGGTGGATCGACCTACACCGTGCCCGCGGGCAAGTCGGCCATGTTCGTCGCAACGGCGGTCAGCGAGGCTGGCGTGGTCACGTGGGCCGTCGTCGGCGACTCCACGCCAGCGGCCGCCGTGAGCCACAAGACCGTCTTGTTCACGCGCGTCAACTTGAAGGGCGGCGACGCCGAGGTTTACAGCTACCAGAACCTCAGCGGGCAGCCCGAGACGGTCGCGGCGATCGGCTCGGTGATCACCGGTGCGCTTGCGACCGGCGACGCGACGATCACCGCCACGATCGACGCGACCCCGGTCACCGGAGGCGTGGTCACGATCACCGAGGACGGATCGGCCGCCGGCGACGCTGACTCGGCGTTGCCCTCCGCCGACAACGTGATCCCGCCAGGCGGCGTGCTCGAGCTGACCGTCGGCGGTACCAACGATGCGGCCGAGTTCGCCGACGTCAGCGTTGAGCTCACCTACTAAGCGGCGGCGGGCTCGAGCTCGGGCTCGGACGCGTCGGCGCGCGTCTCCTGATCGAACGCCGACGCCGAGCCCCACGACTCGCGCCAGCCGACGAGGATCTCGCGGTCGTTGGGCCGGTTGGGTGGTGCCCGAAACTCGCGGCCGCGCGTTGGATCGTAGAAGGGCTCGCTCAGTTTGCGAGTCTGCCCGTGGAGGCGCTTGGAGTCGGGCGCGGTGCGGTTGTCGAAGATCGCGACGAGCTTCTTGAGCATCGGATCGTCGGCCTCATCCTCCTCGTAGAGCGCCTGCAAGGTCGTGGTGTTGTAGGCGCTCGCGGTCTCGGTGCGCAGGATCCTGTCGACCATCCACATGCGGCCCTCGACCTTGTCCTGCACGATCGCCATCACCTCCTCGCGTGCGTCGTGCCAGGATCGGCCGAGCAGAACACGCTGGCCGATCGCCACCTCGATGTCCGCGACCGCAGCCGCTCCGTAGCGACGAAACGATCGGCGGTAGACCCTCAGCCGCGTCGTCTCGTAGGGGCCCCACCGCGTCTGCCAGTGCTCGATCGTCTCCCAAGCGAGGCCTCGCGGCTGGCCGAATTTGGCGTCGAGCGCTCGCACGTAGGCCGCGGTGTCGAACCATGCCCGCTTGCTGATCGACTCCAAGGCCTTGCGCAGCGCGACGGTCTGGCGCCCGCGCATCCGGTTGACCACGTCGAAGATCAACTCGAGCGTCTTGACCCGCGATGAGGCCGTCCACGAGGACCAATCGACGCGGTCGAGCTCGGCGGCGAGCCTGGTCAACGAGCGCGCGACGATCTTCTGCTGCTGGACCGTGAGCAGACGTTCGCGTCGGTCGAGCCAGGCCCGCTGCGCGAACACGAGATCGGCCTCGGTCGACACGATCAGCCCTCGTCATCCTCGTCGGTTTCAAACTCGTCGGGTTCGTCGTCAGTCTCGACCCCCGACTCGTTCGCCAGCTCGCGCGCGCGCGCTTCGGCTTCTCGGTCGCGGTTCGCTTGGTCGACAGCCTGTTGCTGCTCTGCACCCTGCTGGCGGCGCGCCTCGAGAAACCGGAGTTGTTCTTCGACCATCGTGTCCGCGAGCTCCTGCGGGATCACGGAGAACGCCTTCGGGATCAGCAGGCGCGCAGCTCCGGGCGCGAGCGTGTCACCGGCCCGCTCGACGAGGCCCACGAGGCTGGTGACCTGAGCGCCGTTGAGGGCCGTCTCTTGGACCGTCGACGCATCGCCGACGCCGGGCGAGCCCTCACCCTTCACCGGCTGGCCGTCGCCAGCAGCAGCGCTCGCAGCCGAATCGTCGCCATCACGGTCCGCCGCCTCGTCCACGGTGATCAGCGCCTCCTCGTCGCCGTCCTCGAGCCCGGCGCCCAGCTCCGCATCGAGCTCGTCGACGCGCTGGCGCTGCTCGGCCTTGATCTGCTGGCGCTCGCGCTGCGGGTCTGTCTTGCCCATCGTGCCGAGCATCCACGAGGTGGACGTCTCCTCGGAGAGGAATTGCTTGTTGCCGGTCGCGAGCGAGAGGGCCTGCGCGGTCTGTAGGAGCTGCGCCGGCGTCGGGTAGTTGTAGGGCGGCCAGTCGATCTTGAGCCAGCGACCCTCGCCGAGCTCCTGGTCAGTCAGCTCGGGCTCGCTCCCGTCGGGGCTCGGCAACACGCGCGGCGGGACGTCGACGTTGCGCACGCCAATCGACTGCAGGATCGACAGCCAGATCTTGGCGACCTGCCGGACCGCTCGCGTCAGGGCTCGGCGCTTGCGGCCCGCCTTCTGCTCCATCCGCCGCCACAGCAGGCTGAGAGCTTCGCCGCTGCGGTAGCTGCCGGCGGTGTCGGGGTCGATGATCACGATGCCGCAGCGGTGCTCGATCTGCAGGATCAAGTCCCGCAGGGTGTCGCGCGCGGTGGTGATGCTCGCACCGTTGATCTCGATCAGCTTCGCGTCGCCTGCCTCGCTCGTTTTGATGACCTTGCCGAAGCCCTTCTCGCGCTGCGCCCAGAACCGCTGCGCCCAGACGTAGTCGCGCACATGCAGCGTCGGGTCGACGTTGGCGATCGTGCCGCGGACGATCATCGACTGCAGCACGTCGGCTCGGTCCATCAGCTCCATGCTCTGCTGGTCGTAGTCGGGCGTGCTGTCGGGGCACTCCGAGTCGCGGACGTTCTGAATCCACACCACCGGGCAGCGTCCGGCGTGGTGCTTGATCGTCTCGGCGAGCTTGAGTTCCTTGCCGATCTGCAGGCGCCGGCTGTGCCGCTCCTCGGTCGTCTCGCCCTTGAGCTCACGATCGTCGAGCAGCAGATCCTCGTAGACGTACTCGTACTCGTGGTCCCACGCCCGCGTCCGCCAAGCGGGCCGCATCTGCGGAATCCCGTCGTCGTCGGGCACGGGTATCTCGACGAGCTTCTGCTCGATCACGACGCGAGGAATCCAGGCCGAGCGCTTCTCCCACTCGAGCACCGAAAGCGTGGCCGTGTCGAGCACTTGCGCCGAAGGCTGGCCGTCCTCGAGCAGCGGCAGGAACGCCGAGCTCCCGCAGGCTCCCGCGTCGTCGCGCGCCTCAGCCAGGGCGTCCCAGGTCTCGCTCGTTTTGAAGATGGCCTCGAGCAAGGACTCGGTGTTTTGGTCGCCGAGCACCTGCACCGTCGGCTCGCGGCCCTCGCCCAGCAGGATGTCGGAGAATCCCTCGACGACGAGGCCAGCAAGAGGCACGGGTGCGTTGGGCCGCTTCGTTCCCGTCGGGGCAGCGGACGCATCGACTGCGTAGACCCCAACGGCCCGCAGGCGCTCGATCGCGTGTGGTGCCCAGGGGTCGCGCTTGCGACCCGACCAATCGAGGTCCAGGTGATCCCACTGACGGCCGAGCGAATAGTTCTTGAGCGCGGTGAGGTACTGCGAGCGCTGCGTCTCGGGAAGGTTCATCACCCGAACGGATGCGGGGTCGAAGTCGGCCATGCGCACGAGTCTACTCGCTCGCGGAATAGGTGCGCTCGGCCGTGGTTCGACGCTCATTGTGCGACCGGTGATCGACCCTCGACAGCAATCGATGTGCGGCCTGATCTGGATGGCCTCGGGATGCCCGGACCAGGACGACTGCGAAACCGTGACGGGACGGTGCTGGCACTGCGGCGGCCCGCAGGAGCGGGGCATCGAAGTGAACAACTGGGCGGGCTCTGGATTCAATGCCTACGCGCGCGCGCAGCATCGGCACGACCCGACCGCGACGCACGTCTGCGAGGCCTGCGTGTTCATCTGCTCGCGGCTGTCGCCTGTCCCGGGCCGACCGCCCAAGGCGGGCAAAAAACTCGGCGGCAACTTCCGCAACTACTCGCATGCCGTGGCCGTGCGTGACGATGGCTCGATCCGCTACCTCAACGCGAGCAAGGCCGAACTCGGGCAGCTGGTCGACTTCATCCGCGACCCAGGCGGCGACCCATGGGCGATGGCGATCGGCACGAGCGGGCAGAAACACGTGATCCCCTACGCGACCATGAATCGCCGCGGACCGGTCGCAGTTGTGGCGTTCGAGGAGGAATCGGTGAGGTTCAAGATCGACGATTTCCTCGCGCTCAACGAGCGCATGAATCAGCTGCGCGCATCGTCGGGCTGCAGCGCCGACGCGATCAGGACGGGCGAATATCACCCGAAGGATCTCGAGCGTGATCTCGATGGAGTCGAGCAATTCGAGCGCGAATATAAGCGAATGCGCGGGAGCGGAATCTTCAATGTGGCCGCATTTCTCACGATCAAGGGGATGGACAAATGATGGACGCAACGGAGCCCCTAGCCCTCCGGGCTAGATGCACATCGAAGATGCCAACAAAATCCCAATCTGGACGTCCGCGACAGTGGACGCCCTAATCCGCCTGCGCGAGCAGGCAGTCAAACACGGCGCGTCCGCGTTGAAAGCGTGGACGATGCTGGGCGAGCGGGCGGCGCTCGCTACCCGCCGAGCGACGTCGGTCGACGGGTGGCTGTCGACCATCATGGATTCGTTCCGGGTGTCGAACATCGACAACGAGTCAGCGCAGGTGATGATCGACCTATCCGGGGCCGTGGGTCCCGATTTCGACGAGTGGATCGCCATGGTCGACGAGCACCTGCCGATGCTGATCGCTCGCGCCAAGGCCAAGTTCGCCGAGATCAAAAAGGCCAACAAAGCGAAAAGGGCCGAGCTCGAAGATGCGTACACGGCCGCGAATGAGCTGCTCGAGGCGGTCGGCGAGGCGCCGAAGAAGCGGGCCAAGACCGCGAAGAAGACCGCGAAGAAGACCGACAAGCCCACCGATAAAGCACAAGGGGAGTTGCTCTGATGTTCGAGAAGGCCACATTCACCGCCATCCTGCAGGCCATCACGCCCATCGCCCATCACTCGAAATCGTTCGGGAACACGGCGATCGTGATGGACGAGCCCGTGTTTCAGCCCGACGGACGCAGCGTCAAAGTGCCGATCATCACGGGCAACACCATGCGGCATGGGCTGCGCGAGGCGGGAGCCTACGCGTTTCTCGACGCGGCCGGGCTGCTCGACGATCCCTCGCTCAGCGAGTCCGCGCTGCGGTTGCTGTTCTCGGGCGGCACGATCGGCGGCGCAGCAGGGTCGACGGTGTCGATCTCCGAATACAACCGCATGATCGATCTCGTGCCCAGCCTCGCGTTGCTGGGCGGCTGCGCGGGCAACCGGCCCCACGCCGGCCGTGTACAGGTCAATGCGGCGCTGCTGATCTGCCGCGACTCGATGACGCTCATCGAGCATGATCCGTGGGTCCGCGACTGGGTCGAGTCGTCGGGATTCGAGCCGCCGCTCGCCCAGGCGTCGCGCTGGCTGGCCAACAACACACGCGCCGATCCAACGGTGAGCCCGATGCTGCAGAGCTTGCTCTCGGCCGAGGCCCGCACGAGCGCGCAAGAGCGAATGCTGGCCAGCGAGGCGGCCCGCGATGCCAACGACGCGGTTGCGATCGCGGAGCACAAATCCTCTCAGATGCCATACTGCTACGAGATCGTGCCTCGCGGCTCGATGTTCACGTGGTCGGTGACGGCCACGTTTTTGACCGACCTCGACCGCGACACGTTCTACGTGATGCTCGCGTCGTTCCTCGCCGACATGCGCGTCGGCGGCAAGCGGGGCTCGGGCGCGGGTACCCTGGCCCCGATCGCATGCAGCAAGCGGCTGCTGTCTCGGCCGAGCATGCCCGAGACGGTCGCGCTGGACCGCGGCACGATCGGCGACCGGTTCCGCGAGCACGTCAGCGCTCGCAGGGACGCGATCCGGGACTTCCTCGCCACGGTGGAGGCGTGATGGAGCCGCTCCAGATCACCGCGACCCTGTGCTCGCCGATGGCTGTCCCGCTCTATCCGGTCGCGCTCGACGGGCTACTGGGCGCGGCGATCTGCGAGCGGCGTGGACTGATGGCGACGGTGGGAGAATTCCAGCACGTCGAGGTGCCGATCCAGCGCTCGGCGTGCGGACGCTACCACCTCGCCAGCGTCGCCCACTACAAACCCCTGCGATTCGAGCAGGGCTGGATCACCAAGCGACCCTGCGTCGACGAGTTCAAGCTGTTCGGCGGCGGCAAAATCCGCTCGGTCAACACCGGCACCGGCCGCAACAAGGCCTACCGGATCCCGATGTCCATGGCGATCGTGGCGGAGCTGCGCTGGTGGGCAGTCGGCGACCGCGAGCAGATCGAGGCGCTGCTCGGCCTGGTCACGCATATCGGCAAGCGGCGCGCAGCTGGCAACGGACGCGTCGCCAAATGGGCGATCGAGTCGTTCGAGCCGTGGGAGGGCTTCCCGATCCTGCGACCCGACGGCACGCCGACGCGGAACCTGCCGATCGACACGCCCGAGCTCGGGCCCGAGACCGTGATCGGCTGGGGTCCGGTCACCTACCCCTACTGGGATCAGACGGCGGCCACCGAGGTCGCGCAAGCACCCGACACCGAATGGATGGGCCCATGCGATTCGTGACCTACACGTGGCCGGCGTCGTACCGGTCGATTCCCGTCGACCACGGCTACGCGCTCTATGGTGCGCTGAGCTGGGCGCTGCAGATGATCCACGAGGGTTCGTGGCAGGTGTGTCCGCTGGCCGGCAAGCCGGTCGGTCGCGAGCTGCGAGGGCCTGGGACTCTGCAGATCCGCGGGCCGCTGGCCGAGTCGATGCTCGGCGCGCTGAATGGGCAGCGCATGCGTGTGGGCAGCCGCGAGATGTTCTTGGGTCGGGCTACGCTCTCGGAGGTCAAGCCGGCGCGCGAGCTCGCGGCTCGGTTCGTGACGATCAAAAACGCCACGACCGAGGATGCCCTGCTCACACACCTGGTCGAGCGGCTCACCGCGATGATCGGCCGGGTACCCGAGATCACGATCGGCCGGCGCAGGGTGATGGTGATCGGCAGCAAGCGCGTCGTCGGATTCGGTGTCGCGCTCGCGGGGCTCGAGGATGAGGAGAGCATGACGGTGCAGCTCGAGGGTCTCGGCGGTCGGCGACGGATGGGCGGTGGCGTGTTCCTGCCTCACCAGTCGATCCAGGGCCGCTGGTACATGACGCCTCACGCCGTTCGGCAGCTGATCGAGCGACACGGCCGGGGGCTGGGGATCAGCCACTACGACGACGCGCTCGCGTGGATGGTCGAGGACTCCCAACACGCGGTGAAGGCCCACGATGCGAGGGGCGGGGGTGAGGTCTGGGTTGGCCGCCGACCGTGGCGCATCCGCTACGTGATCGGCTCGCCGATGACGTCGGCTCCGAACCCGCTGCCGCCCGTCGTCACGGTGCTCTCGAACGAGCGCAAGAGCAGTCGGAGCAGTCGGAGCAGTCGGAGGGCGTCATGAGCCTGATCGCCGACCCTCGCCACACTCGCGCTGACCTGCGTCGCTGGGATGCGACCGTGCTCGCGGCTCTGGAGACGACCAGGACGGTCGAGCACCAGCGCCGGCTCGACGAAGCCCGCCGGGCGATCGACGAGTTCGGTAGCGACGGCTACGTCGGTGTCTCGTGGGGCAAAGACTCGATGGTGGTCGGCCACCTCGCGCAGTCGGCCGGGCTACCGTTGGTGTGGATCCGCGTGCACCCGATCGAGAATCCCGACTGCGTCGCCGTCGCCGAGGCGAGCGGCTGGGAGTACTCGACGATCGAGCGGTGGTGTCGGTGGGAGCGAGGCGAGTGGCGAGCCTCCGGCACGCTCGAGGCCGGCTTTGCGGAGGCGCGCGAGCGGTTCGGGTCGCGCCATGTCTCGGGCGTACGCGCGGAGGAAAGCGGCACTCGCAAACTGACCTGCATGCGCAACGGCACGGTGAGCGAGTCGACGTGCCGGCCACTCGCGTGGTGGACCGGCTATGACGTGTTCGGCTACCTGCTGACCCACGACCTGCCGATCCACCCCGCCTACGCGTTCACGATGCGAGGGCTGCTCGACCCATGCACGATCCGCGTGGCCTCGCTGACTGGGCGCCGCGGGACGGGGATGGGCCGCGAGCAGTGGGAGCGCTTCTACTACGCGCGGCGGCTTGCCGTGCTCGCGCGAGGCCCCAATGCGTGAGGTCGTTCCGGGGCTCTGGCGATCGCCACTACCGAAGGCCCGCGACGTCGCAGCGTGGGCAGCCATGGGCGGGCGCTCGGTGGTCGACCTGACCCAGCGACCGCGACCGACGGTCGAGCGTGCGTGTGCTCGAGCTGGGCTCAGCTACATCAAACACCCGATGCCCTACTCGGGTGGCGACTACACAGCGGCGACCAACGTGGTCCTGGCCGCACCGCGACCGGCCCTGTTTCACTGCTACCACGGTCGCGACCGGACCGGCGTGGTCGCTCGCCTGGTCAGGATGCGCGAGGCAGGGCGCGTCGTGCTGGTCGGCGTCGGCCGAAACCTGAACCGGGCCTACAGGACGGCGGAGGCGTACGGGATTCGGCAGATCGGCCTGGTCCGCTGCAACGCGACGATCAGCGGTCGGCTGTTCGCCGCAGCTGGCCGAGTCGACGTGCAGGCGCTCGACGATATCCCGACCGGGCCGGGTGTGGTCGCGCTCGAGACGGGCGCTGGCGTGTCGATCGACGTGCTGGATTGGTCCGAGGTCGACACCGTGCTGATCGGCGGCGAGACGTCGGGCCTGACCCGCACGCTCCCGGTCCGCTACGCGCACATTCCGATGGCCGGCTCGATCAGCGGGCTGACCGTTGAGGGGGCCCTAGTCGCGGCCCTCGAGGCTTGGCGCCGGCCTTAGGAATAAGGGCGCGCAGGCGGTGTTCGACGGACCATGTCCACCGCTGAATCGCCATTCGATATCTGGGACTTCGAGGGTTGGGCCCTCGCCCAGGTCCAACACCACCGCCATCTCGCCGCGTTTGCGGACCCGCTTGACCGCTATCGAACCACGAGCGCGGCCGAGAGTCACGCGGATGTGGCCGAACTGTGGTCCAAGATCCATCGCCGCATCGTCGACCGCGACAGCATAGGTCTGTACGGACTCGTTGAGATCCATATGCAGCAGTACCTCAAGTTGGAGGACGAGTCCGTCCTGCTCTTCGATGCAGCGACGTTCTCCAATGAAGGTGTCACGAGCGTCGGTGTCTGGCACAGGATCGAAGGCATCCGCTACCGCGGGATCTTCATCCCGGCCAAGGCTGTCGCGGTCGAGCCTGCCGACCCAATCAACAACGAGGGCGAGGTCGAGGGCAGCGACCCCGATCATGACCGGCAGGCGATGGTCCTTGAGGCGGAGCTCGGCGAGCTCTTGGAGTGGCCCGCACGAGCCAGCAATCACCGAATCGATCGCCTCCTGGCGATCGCCCAGCGGGGCAAGCTCGCCGAGGAGAAGCTGGTCAACGTGCTCAAGCAGCTCGGATGGACCGGCGCTCTTCACTCGAACGAGTACCCGCTCGAGAGCATCGACAAGGTCGCGGCCGATCTGATCCGCCAGCCGGTCAGGAACGCGAATCACTACTGGCAGGTCAGCGATGATGTCCTGGTCATGCTGCGCAGCGGCGAAGCGCTCCACCCCTGGCTGAACGACAAGAGCGTGGCCGCTCGGGTGGTCATCGAGGTCGATCCTCAGAAGGGAGACGTTTGGCTGGTCAAGGACGCTCGTGGCCAAACGTCGCCGTTTAGCCTGCGGATGCTGATCCGCGAGCGCGAGCAGCTCTACGACGACGCGGTGATCCTCCACCAGATCGCTGCCGAGATCGAGGGTAGCGACGAGGTGCCGACCGAACCCATGCCGGACAACCCGGCGCTGCGCACCGGTCCGCTGGGCGTGATCACGCGGGCGCGGGCTCTCGTCGGGTTCCTCCGTCGCACGGCCAACGCGATCGCCGAGGTTCCTTGCTCCCCTGAGTGGGCGGCGACGGAAGCGGATCGCAAGGCCAAAGCCGATCGTCGGCGTGAGCTGATGAAGTGGGACGCACCGCAGAGCACGTCCGAGTACAAACGCGGCCGGGATCACGAACGGCTCGATGTGCTCGACTTTCTGCGGTACCCGCCTGGGTCATTGCCGGAGCACTGGAAAACCTGTGTGAGCGAGTTGCTGGAGGCGCTGAAAGCTGGCCGCCACGTCGGATCGGCGAAGCGGATCTACGACACGACCGGCATCGACGACGGCCCCGCTGAGTCGATCGTCAAGCCCGTCACCGAGTGAGAAAATCGATCGGATCGGTCGGGATCCCCTCCTCGCCCATCGACGGGATCGAGAACATCTCGATCGCTTTGCGAGCAATCCAAAGGGCCATCAGCAAGTCGCCGGTGTGCTCTTTGGGTTTGCTCGGATCGAACGCCATCGCCTCGTTTTTGAGCTCCTGAATCTCGCGTGCTGGCTGCACAGCGGTCAGCACCCCTCGCTCGTTGTCGACCACCGCTCCCTTGTCGCAGGGGAACAACCACTGCCCGCGCGCGAGTTCGATCGCCCAGCCCTCCACGCCGCGGGACAGATGCCATTTGCTGACGCCGGTATGCGTGCCCTCGATCGGCATCGTCGTGAGCTCCTTAGCGAAGTCGATCAGGTGCTGCTGTGCGCCGTTGTCCTCGACAGCGATCACCGAGCCATAGGATCGCTGGACCGCCCGGAGCTCGCGGAGGATCTCGGGCCCGGTCCAGCGTCCTCGACGAGCATCGATCAGCTGGCGCTTGCCGTTGGGCAGCACAGCGATCGTGACGATCGCCGTGTAGTCGGCCCCGACCTTTTTTTTGTGGCCGAGGTCAACGCCGGTGAACGTCGCGTGCTCGCGCCACATCGGTGGACGGAACGGCAAGCCGCGACCGAGCTCGAGCGCTTGCCAAAACCACTCCTCGCGGAACCGGCCCGCGCCCTCGCTGGGAAGCCGGTTGAAAAGCATCATCTCGGACTCGATCGGCCCGAGATCGAGGATCTTCTCCTCGATCATCTCGATCGGCAGCACGCGAGGAGCGAGCAGGATGCGTTCGCCGTCGACTACCGTGTACGCCTCCTCGCGCAGGTAGCCCCAGCCGACCTTTTTGGCGAGCCTCTGTAGCTGGTCCTCTTTGTGCCAGATGTGGCCGATCGCTCGGACCCACGGCAGCGAGCCGGGGATCGTCAATCGGCTCAGCACCGAGCCCAGCCACGAATTCATTTTCTCGCGTAGATCATGCGTGAGCGTGTTCGTGAAGTTGCAGAGATCGTCGATCACCAGCCCGTTCGCGCGCGCTCCGAGTACGCCCTGGGCGAACGACCCGTACGCCTGCACGCTGGCCTCGGGTGCAAACAGCGAGCGCTGGATCGTGAACCGCAGCGCCTGCCAATCGCGACCGCGCTTGAGGTTCGGGAACACATGGCGCACCCGTTGGTTGCGCTCGATCTGCTCCTTCATGTCCGCGACCTGTCGCTTCGGGTGGTCCTCGGTCGACGACAGATAGAGAAACCGCTGATCGGGATCTCGGCCGAGCTCCCACAGCAAGCGCCCACGCATCTGCGTGGTCTTGCCGCTTCCGGTCGGAGCGAGCAGCACGGACCGCCGGTACTCGAACCACAGATCTTGCCAGCGCCGGTGGCAATCCTCCTGGGGAGCGCCGAACACGTACTCGATGAACGCGTTGGGATCGTTCCTCGCTCGCTCGATCTGCAGCATGCGCAGCGCAAAGGCCCGTTCCCGGGGTGACGCTTTGTTGCGCTTTTTGGCGGCCGCCACGGGCGGAGTGTAGCCCGCTGGGTCGCCGCGACTGCGCTCCTGGATGGGTGCGGCATCGTCGGGGTCCACCGCGATCCCCAGCGGCTCGAGGGAGCTGTCGTCGGTCCACCAATCGCACGACCCGCCGAGCTGACTGATCTCGATCGCTGGGTCGGGCAACACCGATCAACGCTGCCACGGCAACTGTAGGGTTTCAATCGGGCGAAATTATCGGGTTGCGGAACAGACCCAGTGAGCGACGGTTGCCGGACGCATGCCCAACCAACCACCATCACCGAACACATTCGTGTTGGCCCTACGAACATCTTCTGGCACGTTGCGGTCGATCGACGTCGAGGGTCCGATCTTCGGACCCAACAACCGTGCGCTCCAGTCCGAGGAGCAACGCAGTTGGCCTCGTCTCTCGACCGATCCGCCCGAGGGACACGGACTCTGGCTCTGGGAGGGGCAAGGCGGCGAGGGGGCCTGGCGTCGGCTCAACTACCTCGAGGCGATCTATTTCGCCGTGGGCACGATGCCGTGGCAGTTCGACGGCTCGCTGCACCGCGAGCGGATGGCTCGCGACGAGCAGATCGCTGCGGTCGCGGGTCATCTGCTCGCGCAGGTCGGCGAGTCGATCCGCCAGATGGGTGTGGACATCCTCGCGAGCGACGGGGCGTCGGTAGGCTACGAGCAGCTCGCCAAAGCGCGCGCCGAGGCTCTGCAGAGCGTGATCACCGAGAATGGCTGAGCATCGCCTCATCGAGCGTCTCCTTCGCCGACGCGAGCGATTGCTCGATCAGAGCGAGCAGCTCCTGCAGCAGCGAGCGGAGCTGCTCGCTCGCGTCGACGAGGTTGACGAGAGGATCGCGGAAGCGGTCCAGACCAAGCTCAGGCAGCGGGAGCGAGCCCGGGCCGAGAAGCAGCGCCTCGCCCGGGAGCGCGAGCGCGAGCGGGCTCGGGAAGCACGGCGACGACGGGTGGTCTACCGCGAGCACGTACTCGCACTGGTGGCCGCGGCCGGCCGGGCGCACTTCGGCACGAGGATCGGCCGCACCGCGATCTTGAGCTCGGACATGACGCGGCCAAGGGCCTGCCGGCGAGTCGCTATCTACCTGCTCGCCGAGCTCGGGCTGTCGTGGTCCGATGTCTCGCGCGCGCTCAACCGAGACCGTCGAACGATCCGACCAGCGTCGGTCGCCCGGCTGTCGGTCGACGAGCTGATGATCCTCGAGCTTGCGCTGAGCTGGTGAAGTTGCGCCGAGCTACGGCAGCCGAGTAGGCTTGAACCGTGGCCGGGCTATCCGTACAGAGCACGGGATCGCTGCGTGTGCGACCTACCGGGTGCACGCCCGATGGCAACGCGAGCTCGGGCTCGTCGTTCTCGTTTGGGCTTCGTCCAGCCAATCGAACAGCGGCGCTCAACGGCGGGGCTGCACGTGCGACCGTCGACAGCCCTGCCGCGTTCGAGCAGCAGCCGTGGACCAATGGCCTGCGCGCGCGCGTGTTCTACCTGCGTGTGCTGACCGACGCAGCGCTCACGCTCCGGCTCACCCTCGAATCCTCGGGCCCGATCACGATCCCCTGCCAGGGCGTGTTCGGGCCGCTCGAATTCCCTGCCACCGATCGCGTGACGGGCGTCGAGATCAAGGGCTCCGGCACGTTCGAATGGCAGGCGTTAGGCGACCGACAATGATCAATCCAAGCGACCCGACCACCACCCCGACCACCACCCCGACCAACCCCGCGCCGGCGCCCGCTGGCCAAGCGCCTGCAGCTGGTAGTCCAGCCCCGGGCACCGCTGTCCAACCTCCCGCGTCGCCGCCCGCCCAGCCAGATGCAGGCAAGCCCGAGCAGACTCCTGCGCCCGCGGCCGGCGGGGCGAAGCCCGAGCCCAACGCGGACGTGCCCGCGCCCGCGAGCACGCCCGAGGTCGACCTCGAGCATCCGTCGGTGAAGGCGGCGATCGAGTCCGCTGCCAAGCGCGCGCGCGAGGAGGCGATCGAGGCCGAGAAGGCCCGGCTCGCCGAGGAGCAGCGCCAAGCTCAGCTGAGCGAGGAGGAGCGCCTGCGCGAGGCAGCCGAGGCTGCTGCCCAAGCGAAGGCCGACGCGGAGCAGCGGGCCGCCAAGCTCGAGATGGAGCGCGACATGATCGCCTCGCTGGCTTCCCAAGGCCGCGTGATCCCACCCGGCGATCCGCGGCTGGGCGTCGCGTCGAGCCTGGTGGCCGAGCTTCGAGCGGCCAATCCGGGCATGTCGGTCGCGGACGCGGTCAAGCAGGCGCTCGAACGGCACAGCTGGCTCGGCGACGCGTTCGGAGGCGACCAGCAGCAAGAGCAGCGTCCGTCCACCAGCGCCAGCCAAGCCCCCGCACCGACTCACACCCCCACGCCGCCGAAGGCCAAGACGGCCGCCGAGATGACGACCGCCGAGTACAAGGCGCGGTGCCGAGAGCTGGGCATCCAAGTACACTAATCTCGAACCGCTCGCTCGACCTGGACAGCGCTCAACGAAGGGATTGACCCCGTGACCATACTCCTCGACCACCCGTGGCTGGATCCGCTCATTCAGGAAGGCCTGTTGATGCGGATAATCCATGACCCGCTCACGTCGCTCACGTTGTTCCGCTTGTCTGCCATCCCGGAGCCGTGGGCCGCACAAGCTGGTGAAGACGCGACGTTCACCAAGGCCGGCTTGAAGGAGCCGATCGTCACGCCGGGTGAGCCTGGCGTTGATCCCGAGCCCGACTTCAACACCTACGAGCAATGGCGTGTCGTGGCGCAGTCCTACTCCGGCACGACGGACGTCGACATGACCGCGGCATTCGCCGGCATCGTGCCGCTGAACATGCAGCAGTTGAAGGAGGAGGTCGTCCGAGCGGGACGATCCATCGGACGGGTGTCTCGCAACGCGATGTTCCGGGCCTACCTCGGTGGGCATTCGATCGCCGAGGTGGTGAGCGTCTCCGGCGGAGACACGCACATCCAGGTCAACTCGCTGGCGGGTTGGCGCGAGCGGATCAAACCGAGCGGCCAGCTGACGCTGGTCGGCTCGACGAGCGACACGTCGAAGATCTACACGGTCAACGGCTTGCCCCCGTCGGTGACGACCAGCCGTGTAATCGCTGCGATCCCCGACGACGACAAATACCCCGACGGCCCAGGCACCCTCGTGGTCAGCGGCACGCCGAACATCGTCGCCAACGATCGCATCGAGGCCTTCGACCGACCGCACGTCATCCGATCGGGCGGCGCGAAGTCGGTCGACGCGATCACGAAGGCGAACGTCCTCACGCTCGACGACATCCAGCGGGCAACCGCTTGGCTGCGGTCGAACAGCAACTCGCCGCACGCCGAGGGCGAGTGCTTCCACGGCCACATCGACCCGATGGCTGAGCAATCGGTGTTCCGGGACAACGCGTTCCAGCGCCTCCACGAGGGCCGGTTCGAGGATGAAGCCATCCGCAACATGGCCCTCGGCTACACGGCCGGCACCGCGTTTTTCACCAACAACGAGTGCCCGAACTACGGCACCGTCGGCAAGAAGGTGGCCGGCAAGGGCTCGCGCTCGCTTGCGATCTCGGCTCCCGAGATCGGCGGTGACATCCGCAACCGCCACGGCGTCAACATCGTGCGGACGCTGATCACCGCGTCGGGGGTGATGTACGAGAAGTACATCGACCAATCGGCGTTCGTCAGCGAGGCTGGCATCGGCGGCAAAATGGGCTCGGCTCGCGTCACGAGCAACGGCGTCGAGATCAACACCGACCGCATCGCGTTCATCCTCCGACAGCCGCAAGACCGAAGGCAGCGCAGGTTCTCGTTCACCTGGGCGTGGGACGGCGACTTCGGTATCCCGAGCGACCAGCTCGGCGGCATGAACAACGGCGATGGCACCGGCCTCATGGACTGGACGCCCCGCTACAAGCGGGCCGTCATCATCGAGTCCGCTTCGCCCATGTGATCGTCGACCCCAACACCGAACGAGAGAAAGGACTGACGAACAATGGGTGGATTCATCCGCGAAGAAACGCTCAACCTCGCCAACATCACGGACCTGCCGGTGACCCTCTCGGCCCTGCGCGACGCCGAGGGTCGGGGCTTCGGCTCGCTCATCCGTGGCGTTGGCGTCCCCGCCAAGCAGTCGTTCTCGGGCCTCGACTCGAGCGCGACCCATACCGCGCCGTACCCCGGCTGGGTCTTTGGCATCACCACCGGAGGTGCCAACAAGACCCTGATCTACGCCGGCGCAGCCGGTGCTGGCGAGGTGCTCGTCGAGTACCAGGATGACGGCCGACCGAAACTGACTTTCGGCGACGGTGCCGTGGTCGCGTACGATCTGTGGCAGGCCGCGATGCCGGTCGGCCTCGGCGACAAGCTCGATCAAGCTCCCTGATCGGTGGTGACTGGAGACCGGAGGGCCCGCGCTTGGGCATGAGCGTGGGCCCTCTTTTTTGTAGACTGCTGCCATGCCGCTCCATCGCAAGATCGATCTGACGGGTGGGTTCGTCGCTGACTACGACTGGGCCACGAACAACGAGAACCCCGAAGCGAGCGGGGCGAACCAGATCACCGGACTCGTGGAGCCGATCGTCGTGCCGCGCCCGGGCGTCGAGGTCCTCGTCGCGTGCACGTTCTACGACGGAGCTGGCAGCAACGCGTCATCGGTCGCTGCGGGCACGGCCAAGTACAAGTGCGAGATCGTCTACGAGGGCGGCAACTCGGAGCGGCAGTACAAAGCGCGGCCGACCCTGACCACCGACACCGAGGTGAAGTTCGCCGCGCTCGAGCAGAGCTTGCCGGTGAACCGCAAGGCGTGGGTGAGGTTGACCGCACTCGATCCGCTGCCCGTCGGAGCGACGCACGTGTGGATCACGTACGAGCTCGTCGAGCGACGCGGCACCTGACCTCGATCACGAGCGAGCGCTGGGAACGAGATGGGCCCTGGCGTGGTAGCCATGGCCCATGGACCGAGTCTTCTGTCGATTCATCCTGCTGTCGTTCGTTCTCCTCGCCCTGTCGCAGTGCTGCGCTCGATCAGCTCACGCTCGACAGCCGGGGCTGATCGACGGCGACTTCTGCGATGACCCTGATGAGCAGCGCGAGCCCTGGTCGCGCGAGGACAAGGCCCGCACGCGCGCGCGCGTACAGGCCGGCTGCAAGGCCCTGCGCGCGAGCTCGATCATCTGCGCCTACTACCAGGCGATCGTGAGCCGCGAGAGCTTCGGCGGCGCGGCGTCGGTGCGGCACCGGCTGGGCGCCAACGAGAACGGCCTGGGCCCGATGGGCCTGAGCTTGCGAGCGACCGCGAACAAGTGGCCTGGCCACGACGAGGATCCGGCCTACTGCACGCCCGAGGTCTCCCTCGTCGTGGCGCACGAGATCGTGTGGCGAGCGGTGACGGTCTACAACGCGGACAGCATCGCGGACATCCAGGCGATCTACGGTGGTCGATGGCGCTGCACCAAGACCGATCGCTGGCGCTGGATCACCGGCGTGCCGATGCTCGGCCAGCTGGTCGCTCGATGGTTCCCCGGCCCCGAGCGCGAGTGCATGCCCGCACCGACAGCGGCGACCGAGGCGAGGATCTGCGATCGCATGGCGGCGCGCGGCTACAACTGCCACGCGCGGATCACCACCGCTGATCTCGGCCGACGGATCCCACTCGAGCAGCGGCGCAGCTGGGCGCTCGGCCAGGCGCTCGCGTTCGCGTCGAGCAGCTAATGCCGGCAGCGCGAAACCTTGCGGTTGCTATGCTCGATGCATGAGCAGCAACGGCCGCATCCCTCGATTCGCTCGCCGCAAAAAGCAGCCCACAAGCCTCGTCATGAGGCTCGGCGAGAACACCGACGAGGAGGCGTTCACCTCCGACTACGCGCAGGCGGTCAGCCGCGGCGCGAGGGTTGCTGAGCTCGCCGAGATCTGCCGGCGCCACGGCGTGACCATCGTGGCGAGGACGAAGTCCTCTGCGGTGAATTGACGCTGGCAACCATCCCGTTGCGGCGCTGGTAGCTGACGAGTACGCTCGGATCGTGGCTAGTCCAGCGCCTGCAGAACTCGCGTTTTTCCCATTCGGCCAAGCCGAGGGCCTGCCGAGTCTGCGACTCACGCCCGAGTCGACCGCCGACCTCGAGGTCGTGGAGCTGCTACGCGCGGCTGAGCCCTACTGGATCGGCAACTGCTGGGGGGTGTGGCTCGATGGATTCGAGTGGGGTCCGCGAGCTGCCGAGATCATCGATGGATTCGAGAGCGATCGGGGCTGGTCATCGCGGCACATCGTGGCGACCCTCGACGTTCGCCGACCGAGCACGGCGATCCAACGATGCACGCTCGTCGCCGACGCTACCGCGGCGTTCGCCGACGCGCGCGACGACGAGTCCGCGATGGCGATCGCCGAGAAGCTCCACGCGTTCAACGGGGTGACGGATCTCGTTGTCCGGCTGCAGTTCGCAGCGGGCCCCATGGTGCTCGATCGGCTCCACGCTGCTGTTGGCCCAACAGCAGGAGGGACCGTCTACGTCAGCCCGAGCGCACCGTGGCTCGACTCGATCCGCCGCTCGATCTACCACGCCCGCAGCCCGTGGGGTCTGCGGCTGCGCCAGGAGTAACGACCATGTCCATGACCCTCGACCCTGCCCTCGCCTACACCGGCACGACGATCGCCAACGAGCTCGGCACCTGGCCGCTGCACGTTGCCCGCGTTCACCCGCGCCTCGCTGACGTGGTCGGCTGGGCGCGCCTGCAGGGCCTGCTCGCGCGCTCGAACGGAGACCAGGCTCGCAAGGCCTGGTCCCGGCTGGCGACGTGGCTCGAGGGTCTGCACCCCGACCGCTACCCCTCGCAGATCGAGGCCGTGCTCGAGGAGGCCGAGGGCGCGCCGTGGCGTGGCCCTCTGTCGCCGAAGCCGCCGGTGACGCGCGCTGCCCTGGTCGACGCTCGCAAGGCGAAGCCCTTGCCCGTGTGCTCGCGCTGCCAGGGCTTCGGCACGCGCACCAGCACTGCAGAGGCCGACTGATGGCGCGCCGCGGCAAGCGACCCACGCTCGCCCAATACGAGCGCGTGCTCGAGCTTCGCCGATCTCGGATCCCACCGGCGGCGATCTGCGAGATCGTGGGGTTGAGTGCGGACGATCTCTCGTCGCTGATCAACGACGGTCTGCCTGCGAAAAAAGGCGTGCACCCGGCTCAGAGACCGATCCGGTCGGTGCTCGTCGAGGATCAGGCGGAGCGGGCTCGCAACGCGCTCGACTGGGCAGGAGCGATCGCAACCGCAGCTCGGCAGACTGCGGCCGAGCGAGCGATCACAGCCCACGCCGCGGCGAAGATCGAGCGACTGCTGATCAGCGCGTGGTCGAAAGTCATCGACGCCGAGATCCGAACGGCGCAGAAAGACCGCCGCGAGATCGACATGAGCAAGCTGCTCCCCGGTCGCGATGTCCTGTTCGCCCTGCGGACGCTCGCCAAGACCCGCGACCTCGCGCCCGACGTGCGCGCGCCGATGGAGGTCTACCGCAAGCGCCTCGACGAGATCGGCAAGGTCGAGCAGGACGATGACGCGTTGCCGCCGATCGACCCGTCGCTGTTCAGCGACCTGATGGAGCTCGACGAGAAGGGCCTCGAGTATTTCGCTTCGACCGGCGAGCTGCCCGAGCCCAAACAGCTCGAGCTGCCGGCCGCGTCGGAATAGGTCCGAGCTCGAGTTGCTTGGGCTCGACCGTGCTAGCTACGATCGAACGACGAGCTGTGCTGCGCGCGGTTGCTGAGGCCGCGCGTAGCGGGCCCGAGCTTTTTCTGCTCGAGCACGGCTTCCGCCCAGGCACACGCGACGTGCTCGAGGTCGGCGATCTGCAGCTCCCGCCCAAGGCCGTCCTCGCGATCGCGCATCGCTACCAGCACGGTGGTCGACCGCTGCGACCCCACGAGCTGAGCGGCGGGCTCGAGCACGCAGCTCGACGCCTCGTGCACCTGGGCTTCCGAGTTCGGCGTGACGGCCAGCTGCTCACGCACGACGACGTCGAGATCCCCAAGCGGCTGAGCCTGCGCGCGCTCGCGGCTGACCTTCGCCTCTACGCGTGCAGGCCCACCAGCGCGCGCGCGATCGAGGCGTGCAAGCGCTACGGGTTCGGCACGCTGATCAGCCCGATCGACGCCCGCTCCGACGGGCGCATCATCGACATGAGCAACTACGCGGTGCCGGTCGAGGGGTTGCCCCACGTGATCGACAACGGGGCGTGGGCTTGCCACAAGGCGGGCATCGACTGGCAGCCCGCGCCGATGATGCGGCTGGTCGAGCGGATCGGACCGGGCGCTGGCTGGCTGGTGCTGCCCGATATCGTGAGCGCCGGCGAGGCGAGCCTGCGTCGTTCGATCGGCTGGCTGGTCGAGCACCGCAGCTGGCTGCGGGATGTTGGGGTGCCCGCCGTCGCGCTCGCGGTGCAGGACGGCATGACGCCCGAGCGGGTTAGGCCGCTGCTCGAGCAGCACGAGATCGGCGTGCTGTTCATCGGCGGATCAGCGGGCCCGAACACGCCCAACTGGAAGTGGCGCACGATCGATCAGTGGGCCGAGCTCGGGCTCGACTTGGGCATCCGAGTGCACGTCGGCCGCGTCAACGGACTCCGTCGCGCGCTGCTGTGCCGCGAGCTGGGCGTGACGTCGATCGACGGCAGCTGCGTCACCCGGTACTCGATCAACGCCCCCAAAATGGCGCGAGGGCACGACGGCATCGAGGACCCGGCCGCGCGCGACGTGGAGGCTGCTCGCCATGCCTGCCGGCGCCGGCGGTTCGAGCTCGCACTGGGCAGCTTGCCGTGACCGTTGCGGCGCCAGCCCGCGGTGTCATGGGCCGAGCATGAAGCGACACCCACAGCTCCGCGCCTCAACATCACCTGCGTCGGCGAGTATCGCTGCACGGGTCCGACGTGCGTCGCACACCGTGGCGGGATGACACGGCAGCGTCAGTACCACCGCGTGCGCTCGAGCTGATCGACCAACCCGGCCCGGCCTGTGGGCTGGGTTTTTTACTGGACGACGGAATAGGAGCATGGAGCGCGCTGATACCGGGCATCACCGGTCAACCACCGAGAAAGTGACGACTACGACGATGTACAAGATCCTGCTCTCTCTCCTGCTCTCAATTCCGATGCTCGGCTGCATCGATGTCACCGTCAGCGAAGGCGCTCACCTGACGTCGTTCGGCGATGACGGCGACTCGACGAGTGACGGCGATGGCGATGGCGATGGCGACGGCGACTCGACCGAATCGGGTGATGGCGATGGCGATGGCGATGGCGATGGCGATGTGGACTGCACCGGAGCGTGCGACCCCGTCTGCGACGTCGACGGCCGCTGCTGGCTGTGGGACGACGGCTGGACCGCTGAGGCCCAGGCGATCACATGGCAGGAGATCGCCGAGGGCGTCCTCGCGGGGACGCTGGTCCCCGTCCCTGGCGACCCCACGTGCTGGCAGTACGCACCCGACGGCCACACCTGCGTGATCGAGCGAGCGTGCGACATGCTCGTTGGTCGTCCCATTGTCGAGGTCCAGCTGACCGCCACAGCGTGCGCCGGCGAGGGCGACTGGGACTGGACCGGCATCGACAACCTCGGGTTCTGCTGGGGCGTGTTCGAGGACCACGGCGTGACGGTCAGGCTGCGTGAGCACGAGGGCGGCCAGGCTTGCTCGTCGTGCTCGCCGGCCGAGTACATGTGCCTGCCCGACACGCGCTGCTTCGCCAAGGTTGCGGGCTGGTCAGCGTGGGCCCTGATCTCGACCGAGGGGCAGACGCAGCTCCTGCAGTCGGTCTCGACGCCCGTCGATCTCGGCGGAGGAATCGAATGCTACGACTTCAACCACTTCGATTGGGTGCAATGCATCGCTCGGGTCGAGTGCCAGGACCTCGTCATGGTCCCGATGTCGCAACTCGAACTCGACCCGAGCGGGACCTCGTGCGCCGACTACCTCGGCCCTTGGGATTCTGTGGCCACGATCACGGGCGCCACGCCTTGCGTTGGGGTGTTCGACGGTCTCGCCGATGAACCGCTAGGGACCGCGTTGCACACGCTATAATGGCGGCACGCCTGGACGAGCCTTCGGGCTGGGTTCTTTGTTGGCCGGCGGAATAGGCGAATCATGGCGCTGATACCGGCTTCATCATGCGTACGTCACTCCCTCCCATCTCCCTCCCCACCCTTCTGACCACCATGCTCGCTTGCGTGGACGTCACGATCAGCGCGGCCGAGGTTACGACCGCCAGCGACCACGGTGAGACCGGAGCCGAAGAACTCGGCGACGGCGACGGCGATGGCGATGGCGTGTTCGGTATCGAGTGGGAGGAGGTCCGCTGCATCGCCAATGACCAGGGCACCTCGAGCTGCTACGGCCGTCCGGTTGGGTCCGTCGATTCGTGGGTCACCGTGGTCCCAATGTGCAGGTTCGATCAGGATGCATACGAATACGAAATCCCAACATGGGACGAGAGCACGTGCGCACCAGGCCTGCTGCCCGAGAAGTGGCAGTGGGGTGCAGTCGAATGCTTCGCCCAGGGTCTATTCTCTCAATCGTCACTTTGCTTCGGCATGTCGTGGGATTGGGCAGCTCCGCTGATCCCCGTCTGCATGATCGAGCAAGGCCCCGATTCTCCGTGGTCCGCATCGATGTGTGCCGCGACAGGGGCTGGCCAGATCGGCGCGCATCCTTGGGATAACGCGTGGTGCCTGAGCGAGTCGGGTGGCTGCTACGCCGAGATTGGCGGCGCCCTGGCGGCGATCGTGCCTACCTGCTGGCTCGACGAGCGCGAGCCAGCAGAAATCCCATCCTGCGATTGAGGATCTACCTGGACGCGAGGAATGGGTCGACCCAGCCTCGCAGCCACATCGTCACACGGAAGTTGGCGCCTGGAGAAGCGCACGCGAATGTGCATGACCCGTCAGCCGAAGGACTGATGCGAACTTCTGGGGTGGCCGATGTAAATGGACCCGTGTTTGTGGTGTCCATCTGGAAGTACCAACCTTCGATGGGAGTAGCAGGGTCGCCCGCGCCAAACCCAAACTTGTCGCCGACAAACACGGTCGCATTACCTGCGTCACTGCCTGTCGTCCAAAAGGCACCGAGCAGGATTTCTCCCCAGGCAGGAACAACGGCGTCGTCCCCTACCTGCATCGCAGGAAACTTTCCGGGGTAGATCGACGCCGACACAGTCGTGGTAGTAGCGACCATTAGGGGCCGGCGCCCTGTCCCGGCCAAAACGTCCATCTCGTCTATCATCACCACTTCACCAGCTCCGCGGTACGACTGCGCGACGAAGTCGGCGGAGCCGATCGAGCTCAAGCATCCAAGGTAGACGGTCTCGGTAACCACCTGCGAGGGGCCCCAGGTCGGGTCGTTCACCGCGTTGATCGTGATCGATCCACCGAGCGCTGTGTCGGGGTGCGATCCTCGAGCATCGACGACGCGCACGGGAGCGTTGTCGGCGAGCCCAATGTCGATCCCGACCGGGGCAGCGGTGTCCCAGAGCACGATGCTGTTTCGGCGAGCTCGGCCCTGCGTTTTCGCGGTCTCGGCCAGCAAGCTCATGAACGTGTTGCCCTTGCCGCCTACAATGCTTTGCTCCTGGCTGGTGTCGATCGCGTTGGGATTGCGATGCCAGGCCTCGCGCGGAGCGACAGCACCATAGTCGTTCGCCCAAGGCGGTGGGGCAGCGTACGCGTACACGGGCTGGACAGCGGAGATGAGAGTCGCCGGAACGGTGCCGTCCTTGGTCCGACCGTGCGTCGGGAAATTCACAAAGCCGGCCGGGTCGGCGTCGAGCCCCAACAGCGAGCAGTTGCAGCTGTGCACGGTGACGAACGTGGTGCTGGACACCGAACCGCCACTCTCCTCGCCGACCGACAAGCCACCGCCGCGCACGTAGTCGCGGGGCACGAGACGATGACCGAGCGCGCCGAGCAGCGGCCGGCACATCAGGATCGACACGTGGCTGTTGAGAAACCCAGCCTGGCCAGCGACCAGCTTGACGATCGCGAGCGGGATGCGTCCTGGCGTCCCCGCAGCAACCACCGGCGTCGCCGAGGCCACGCCCGCAGTCGCGTGGTACTGGGGCAGCCCACCGACGACGAGGTCGTAGCTCTCGATCAGATATTCGCCCGTGTTCGGGTCGAGCTTGTTCCGCTGGCCCGACACGTAGACGTGGTCCACGTCGACCGAGAGTTCGATCGTCACCAGCCTCGGGTTGGCGTTGTCGACCAGCGCAGCGAGGTCGAGCTCCTTCGGCTCGTCGGCCTGCACCCACACCATCGGCGAGTCGACCGATGAATCTGCCGGCGTGCCGGGGACCAACGCGATGCCCGGGCTCACCCGCACCGTGTTCGTGCCGGCGATCGCCTCGACCAGGTAGCCGCCCAGCACCCCGCCTACGCCAGCAGCAACCGCTCGATAGGCGTCGCCGAAGCTCATCGCCCACAGCGACTCGACGAGCGCTCGACCGCTCAGGTTGCCGATGTCGCTGAGGTCATCGCTGGTTAGCCTCTGCAGCGTTCCCCACTGCTGTCGCTTTACGCCGGATCCGTTACCCATGGTGGTCGGAGTCTACCGCAGTCGGCTACGCTGACCGCATGCGATACGGTGAGAAAGGCGAAGCTGTTCGGCTCCTGCAAGTTGCGCTCGAGGAGGCTGGCGAGGAACTGCCCCGCTACGGGGCCGACTCGCACTTCGGCAGCGAGACGGCTCGCGCCCTCGAATCGTTCGCGCGCAAGAACGGCATCACCTCGTGGTCCAACCGAAACGATCCGGTGCCCGAGGAGCTGCTCGATCTACTCGGGTGCGGCGAGGTTCCAGACGACGAGACCGAGCTCGGCCACGTTGAGCCGATCGACGTCGGCGTGCCGGTGTTCGACCTTCGCTCGGGCCGACCCAACCCGCACCCGAAATCGATGAGGAGCTCGAACGGCAAGACCCTCGTGCGCAGCATCAGGGCCATCGACTCGATCGTGCTGCACCAGACCGGCATCGATTTCGGACCCAAGAGCGCGAGCGACGAGAAGCTCGCTCGTCGAGCGCTCAACGTGGCCTGCCACGCGATGGCGTTCCAGCGGGGGTTCTACGTTCTCGCAGCGCCGATCCGCTGGCACATCTACCACGCCGATCGACTCAACAGCCGCAGCCTCGGGCTCGAGGTCGAGGGCAACTACCCGGGTCTGATGCGGCAGCAGGTAGCGAGCGGCAAGCCCTCGACGATGCGCAGCTCCACGCTCGAGGCTGGCCGGGCTGCTCTCCGTGCGCTGGTCATGGAGGCTCGCCGCGAGGGGGCGAGCATCCGCTACCTCTACGCGCACAGGCAGAGCGACAGCTGGCGACGCGCCGACCCAGGCGAATGGCTGTGGCGGAACCTCGTGATCGAGTACGCCGTGCCTGAGCTCGGGCTTATCGTGAAGCACGACGAGACCTTGGCTCACCCGAGCGGCAAGCCGTCGCGCCGCGGCATGCCGGTGCCGATCGACTGGGACCCTCGAGGCAAGGGCAGGTACTAGCGAAGGCCTGGTCAGCCCCAACCGCGGGCCATCTGCTTGGCCATCGCCCACATGTCCGCGACGGTGAAGTTTGCTGCGGATTCGCTCTCCGCCAGATGCTCATAGTGACGCAGCCGGGCCGTCGTCTTGCGCACCGCAATCGCCAGCGGTTCGCGCGGGGACGCAGCCCCGAGCGTGACGGCCAGCCGACCCAACGCGAACATCAGGTCGCCGATCTCCTCGATCACGACGTCGCGTTGGTCCGGCCGAGCCTCGAGGTCGCGCAGCGCTCGTTTGACCTCGAGCAGCTCCGACACGGCCCGACCCTCCAACGCGGCGACGGGGTTCTCGTCGGGCATCGCCGCATCGAAGCGGTCGAACAGCGAGGCCAGGCTCTCGGCCAGCGTCGTCTCGTCGCGCAGCACCGAGGCCTCGACGCGCTCGGCCATGGCCCCGAGGCTCTCGGCGAGCGAGTCGTCCGAGGTCTCGTCGAGATCGACGCCAACGAACTCGGCAATCAGGTGCAGCTTCGCCGCCCATCGTCGGCGCTGGTATCGGTTGACATCGATGGTCATTGCTTTGCTCGTTTCTCCTTCGGCGGTTCGCCGCCCACTGGTGTTCACTTGTTGGAGCCCACGATGTGGGCGCGAGGGCCGAGCACACTGCCGTGTTCTCGATCCTCGAACCTGTTCTCGATCCTCGAACCTGTTCTCGATCCTCGAACCTGTTCTCATTTTTTCGATTTTTCTACACTCCGCCCGTGCACCGCGCATTGCTCATGCTCGAGCTCGCGCAGCAGTTCGGCCGAGTGCCCCATGCAGGCGAGGCGATCATCGTGCTGGGTCCCGGGCCCGCGCTCGAGTATGGCGACCGCCTCGCGCAGCAGCCTGCGGATGCCGTGTGGTACTCGTGGTGCAGCCATGGCTAGTTGAGCCAGCGGTTGGGGTCAGGGTCGTAGGTGACCGACGTCGAGCTTGGCGGTCGATGCTTGAGCACGACGCAGACGATCGTGCCGCAACACAGGCGCTGCAGCGTCGCGTCCACGCCGTCCCTGGCGAGCGCCTGCTCGAGCATCGGCTGGGAGATATCGACGTCGACGTCGAGCTTCGGGTCAGCGGTCGGATTGGAGCCGATCGCCTGGCGGATCGACGCCTCCAGCATCGGCTTGAGCCGGTAGATCACCCACGCCCGTACGTGGGCGTCGTACGAGGGCGGTGGCGGGAGGTAGCGCGGGAAGATCGGATCGTTCACGTCCGAACCAACCGGGTTGTCTGGCCGATATTCCCCGATGCTTGGCGCTCGCTTTTTCTGCAACTTTTTAGTTGCTTTCCGCGGTGGCCACGGTATGTACCCGTCACCGGCGCCGCATCGGGCGGCCCGCCGAGAAGCAAAACCGGAGACCAACATGAGCATCAACAAGCCCTTCCCCAACGCCAACGGCGACATCGTCCTCCACGCGGCCAACCGCTCATTCATCAAGGGCATCGTGATGCTGATCCGCTCGGGCCAGTACCTCAAGCGCAGCGAGATCCGTCGCACGCTCGAGGACAACGGAGCGGTCCGCTACGGGGTGAGCCCGGAGGGCTACGAGATCTACGTGGACGAGGAAACCCGCGGCGGCGGCACCTACAGCCGAGAGGGGCGGGGCTGGGCGGTGCAGTTCTGATCCAGGCCATCACCACCGAGGAGCAACGATCATGCGAACGACCAAGCAATTCGACGGCCAACCATTCACCACTAATCCGGCTCTCGGCTGGGACGGCTACACGCCGCCGGCCCTGGCCGTCGCCCACGAGAGCGCCCGCGTGGGCGCGGTGCTCGAGCTCGCATCGGACCGCCACGATATCGGCACGCTGCGGGCGGTCGTCACCAGGGTGGTCACCGGCGCGCGGCTTGGCACGAGCGTGTACCTGGATTGCCGGGTGCTCACGGTGACCGACGCAATCGAGCCGCTGATCAAAGTCGGCCATCGGATCCGGGTGGAGAATCCCAACCGATGGGTCTGGATGGAGGGCGCTCCCAACCTCGACCGGTTCGCGTTCGACGGCACGATCCGCGAGCTGGCTGGCCAGGAGCGAGCCGATGTGCTCATCGCCGACGCGCCGGGGATCATTGAGATCGATGGTCGCGAGTACGTACTCACGACCAGGGTCGGCACCACCATCGCTACCGGTCACCCGGTGGTCGAGTACGCCGACCGACGCGACCGCCGAGCTTGGCGGGACACCATCACCGGCGCCATCGATCTCGACTAACCCGACCACGATCGGGAATCGGCCCGGCTGACCGCGGTTGGCTGGGCTACCCCGAGAGGAGCGAGATGGCCCAGAGAAGAGTGGTGGCCCCCAGAGCGCGCGAGCGGCTGGGGGCCACCTTCATTCGCCGAGCTGCGCGAGCGCATGCTCGACGCGAGCGCGGATGATGTCGCAGTACGCCGGCTCGCGCTCGGCCCCGATCACTCGGCAGCCGGGGATCCTCGCTCCGGCAACGAACGTGGTGCCGCTGCCACCGAACGGCTCGAGCACCACGCCGCCGCCCGGCGGGAGGAGCATCAACAGCGATCGTCGCATGCCGCGGACGGGCTTGACCGTCGGATGGATGTTGCCGCGTGGAGCCGCCATGAACCTGGCCGCGAGCCCGCGTGCAGGATCGCCCGTAGCGATCGCCCGCTCGGCACCCGAGAGCATGCCCGTCGCCAGCTGGGGCAGCTCCTCGGTGCCCTCGTTGCGCTCGCGGCTCGATGGCTTGGGGCACACAAACACGTTGGCGGGGAAGCGCCCGCGATCGGCGTCGTAGAAAAACTCGCCGCGCAGGCTCCCGTCGGCGCTGCCGGCCAGCCCGACGCCGCGGCTCGGGCTGGCGGGTATCGTCCGCGATTCGAGCTGCGTGTCGGGTCCAGGCCAGAGCGGATCGCCAGGCTGGTGTCGGCACGCCCCGATGTTCAACGCGCCCGTGCCCCACTTGAGGATGTTCTCGACGATCGTCCCCTCGCACGGTTTCTGGGCGATCACGATCGGCTCGACGCAGGGTCGCAGGCGCGTGTGGTAGTCGTGCCAAGCAGCCGCGAGGTCGGACGCTGGCTTGGTGACCTGGACGGCATCATCGGCGCGCGGGAGCTGGGCACCGACGTCGCCGAATCCTCCAGCCGTGAACCCGGGCCGGTGGCCGACCACCTCGCGCTCGAGCCCGAGATGCTTGTCGATCGCCAGCGAGACGTTCATGCCGTGCGGCATGCCTTCCCAATGCAACCAGTGATCCTGGTCGATGATCTCGAACCCGGCATCCTCGATCGCCACCATCAAGCGGTGGATCGTTCGCGTCGCCGAGTAGGCCGCCATGTAGCCGCCGGGCTTGAGCACGCGCAGGCACTCGCGAGCCCAGCTGATGCCCGGCACGCCGGCATCCCACTCGCGACCCATGAAGCCACCCTTGGGACCACCGCCTCGCTTGCGCAGCTCCTCGATCTCGTCCCAGGTGCGAGCCCGACCGTCGGGGCTCAGGCCGTACGGCGGGTCGCTGACGATCGCGTCGACCGAGTTGTCGGCCATCGATCGGAGCACGTCCATGCAATCCGCACAGTGCAGCACGTGCGGGCCGAGCTCGATCACCTCGCCGACGACGGTGATCGGCTCGCTGGGCGCCGGCGGGATCCAATCGTCGTCGGCCGACTCGCCGCCGCCGAGGTTGGGGTCGTGGTCTTCGGTGGGCAGATCGCTATCCCACTCGATGCCGATCTCGGCCAGCTCGGTCGGATTGAGGCCGACGTCATCCCACGCGAAATCCGAGTACTCGCTGATCGTCTCGGCGAGCGCATCCACGTCCCAACCCGCGAGCTCGGCCGTGCGGTTGTGGGTCACCCGCCACGCTGCTGCTCGCTCGTCATCGTCGTCGAACCGCAGCGCAGGCACGAGCGCCCAGTCGACCTCGATCTCGTAGTCGACGCCGCGCTGCAGGCCGGTGTAGTCGCGACCGGGCAGCTCAGGCTTGAGCGTCGCCGTCGCTCGCACGGCTGGGTCATCGCTGGCAGATGCAGCCGCGAGCTCGCGGGCGGCGAGCAGCGTCCCGTTGCCGCGGATCACGATGTTGCTGCCCTTGCGGGCGCCGATCGGCTCGCGCCAGCCGAAGTGCCTCAGCGAGTTGCGGATGGCTTCGAGGTTGCGGTCGTCATGGGTCCGCTCGTTTTTCGAGTCCAGCTGCAGCGTCTCGATCGGCACCGCGAGCTTCGCTAGCCGAGGGTCAGCGAAGTAAAGAGGTGATCGATGGGTCTTCGATGGCTTCGACACGGGCCCGAAGGTACAGCGAGTAGACTCGCTCCATGCAGCGCGCACCCACGCTGGCCCAGTTTCTGGACATCCTCCGGCGAGTCACGCCCGCGAGCTATCACGAGCAGTACCTGCAAGACCCGCGGGGAGCCATCGCGCTCTACCGAGGTTGGGCGCGCACGTTCGCGTTGCTCTCGCAGCGGATTGAGCGAGCGGCGAGCCGGCAGCTGCTGATCCCGGCACCTGGATTCGAGCCGCCGAGCTCGGCCCGGCGCGCGACGATGACGGTGGTCGTGCAGCGCTCGCGTGACCTCGACGTGGGGCTGCTGATCGGCTCACGCTGCGCGACGCTCGAGGGTCCCAACGTGAGGCGCTACGAGAACAACAGCCCCGTACGGTGGCTGCCTGGCGACCCCGAGCACCGCAAGACGGTCACATTCGAGTCGACGCTGATCGGCGAGCCCGGCAACGCCGAGTGGCTCGGCAACGAGGATGGGCTGATCGTCGACCCGAACACCGGACGGCCCAACCTGCGCGTCACGGACCTGGTCTCGCAGTCCGATCAGCGGTCGGGCACGGGCGCGGTGCTCGAGGTCAACCCGGGCGAGCTCTCGACGATCACCGACGAGGGCAGGATCCCGACGTTCCGCGACGGCGACGTCGGCCTCTACCTGCGGATCGACTACGCGAGCGAGCTGGCCAACCTCGGTCGGCTGCTGCGGGTGGTCGGCTACTCGATCTCCCCAGTCGAGTCGCCGCCCGGCTCGGGCCTCTACCCTCGCACGCTGATCCTCGACGACGGCCCGCAGGCTCACCTCGCGCATGCCGTGCTGCTCGACGACGGCGGCGTGATAGCGAATCTCACCGCGCTCGCGCAGAGCCCCGACGCCGGCGACGTCGCGTTGCTGCCCGACCCGCTCGCGGCTGGCGACGCGCTCTACGTCGGCGCGCAATCCAAGTTCTCGCAGATCGAGTTCTCGCTCTCGCAGCGGGCCTATGGCGACTACACGCTCGTGCACGAGGTGTGGGACGGTGCGGCGTGGGTCGAGCCGGTCGGACTCGTTGACGGCACGCTCGCGTTCCAGGCCGACGAGGGCGTGCGCTCGATCAGCTGGGACACGAGCGCCACCACCTGGGCGGCGACGGCGGTCGACGGGATCACGGCCTACTGGATCCGGGTGCGGTGCACCGCCACCACGTCGCTCAGCCAGCAGCCGCTCGCGGGCCAGGTGATCACGTACCTCGAGGCCCCGCTGCAGCCCGAGCTCTCGCCCGGCGAGGTGTCGTGGTCGATCCTCGACTGGCGCGACCTGGGCGTTGAGATCGTGTCCATGACGGCGCCGGCCGGCGGCCGCGATGACGACCTGCGGTTGCTTGGAGACGAGCGCGGCTACGTGCAGGAGCCGGGCGAGCTCGATGAGGATTTCAGGCACCGCATCCGGCAGCTGCCAGCGGTCGTGAGCCCCAACGCGATCCGGCGCGGCGTGAGGCGGATCCTCGAGCCGTACGGGATCCCGAGCGACGTGATCGACACGCAGCCAGGGTTGGCAAAATCATTCAAGGGTCTGTTTTGCGATACGCCAGTCGAGTTCGCACCCACCCTGGTGGCCGCATGCGATATGTATGAGCCCGGGCATCAATTCCCAACCGACGACACGCAATTGGTGCTCTCGGATATTGGCGGCGATCGTTGGCATTTTTGGTGCTGCGTGCCGCCGCCATCGCTCGGCCAGTTCGGTGCATTCGCCGATAGCCCGGCGGTCTACTGGCTGCCTGGACCCGACGCCTATTTCGGTAGCGCATGCGACTACGCGTTTTGCGATGGCAGCCCGTGGATATCCGCGATGATCTATCGCCGGGTTGCCCGCTATCTGGACCAGGCGAAAATGGCTGGAATCAGCTGGTCATTCCTCGTGCGTAGGGTCGACCCTTGCGCGCTCTGAAATCTGCAACTTCCTAGTTGCTTTCCGCGGTGGCCACGGTATGTACCCGTCACCCCGGTTGGATTGGCCAACCGGCAAGAAGCAAAACAGGAGATATCGTAATCATGACCAACCTCAATGCCAACCACGACACCACCAACGATGCGCTGCACTACGCGGCGATGATCCGGCACAGCGCCGAGCTTGCGAGGGGGCGCGCTGATGAGGCCCTCGCCGATGCGCTCGCCCAGCTCGAGCACATCGAGCGCCGCATCGCCGACGTCCGCAAAGACATCGCCAACGGCAACGTGCGCTTCTACCTCGGCGGTTTCGACTGCCACGCCGCCAGCATTGCGCTCGCTACCGCGGCCAACCTCGACCGCAACGCGAGCGACCTCGAGGCGCTGACCAATCTCGCCCCCACCGCGGGCGATTGACCGAGCGGGCGCGGAGGTCCAACAGCCTCCGCGCCCTGCTATCGTGATCGCGTGCAGCTCCACCCGCTTGGCCGGCTGTTCTGTCCGCGGTGCAGGGACCGGCGCCTGTTCATCGGCTATGACGATCCCGACCCGAGCGCGGCGAGCTGCTCGTCGTGCAGCTACCAGTTCGGCTACCGCTACAACGCGAGCTTGGGGCGAACCGAGTCGGTGCTCTCGCGAGACGTCGTTGCTCGAGCTCGAGCCGAGTACCAGCGCGAGCGGGAGATCGAGCAGATGGCCAGCGGCATCACGCCGGAGATCGAGCGGGCCCGCGGGCTCCTGCAGCTCCCGCTCGAGGCTCGGCAGCAGGCAGTGCGGGCTGCCGGGACCGGACCGGCGAGCGGTCCCGCGCCCAACTGGACCCCAGACCAGTGGCGGTCGTTCCAGCGGTTCCGCGATTCGCTGCCCGAGATACCTCCCGAAAAAGAACCACCAGGGTAGGCCAAACGGCGTTTTTCATTTTTCCGCAACTTTTTAGTTGCGCGTCGCAGCGGGAGGGGCTAGATACTCCCTGTCGCCCGGAGTGACCGGGCCAAGAGGAAAAACCGAAGATGACCACCACCGCCACCGCCACCACCCACTTCGCCGCCATCGCCACGGACGGGATCAGCCCCGTCGTGTGGGGGGTCGGAGCCACCGAGGCCGAGGCCCGCGAAGACGCCTCCGATCTGAGCGACGGAGAGGTCCCGACCGACTACGTGATCGTGCCGATCACCGCCGCGCAGCTCGAGCAGATCGAGGCCGGCGAGGTTTCGCTCGAGGCGCTCGGCATCGAGCTGACCGAGGCCCAGATCGCTGCTCTCTCCTGACGGTCCCCCAGGCCCAGCCCCGTGGAAGCCGGGGCCGCTCTCGAGATCGAGAGCGCGGCGCTCACAGGACCACCGCCATGACCACCACCACGACCACCGAGACCACCATCCGCACCATCAACGCCACTGTCACCGCCTACGACGGCGAGGAGCCCTGCGACTGGATTGGCTACGTCGCCGGCCGCCTTGCCGAGATCTACCCGGGCGCCTATGTGGACGTCACATACGGCCAGCGCAACGAGGCGTTCGCCGACAGCGAGCCGCTCGAGGGTTTCGACGAGTTTCTCACCGCCTGGTGGGACGAGCTCTGCAACGACGCGGGCAACCCCGCGTGGGGGGAGCCCGAGGAGGACGAGGAGGACGTCGAGGTGCAGGTCGAGGTCACCAGCGTCCGCGCGCTCTCGGATGCGGGACCAGACGAGGGCGTCGAGGCCGAGTTGGTGATCACCATCGGCGGTGCGGCCTACGAGGGCGAGGTGACCCTCTTCGCCGACCACGGCCGCCCCACCATCCGCCGTCACTACCCACTCACCACCTGCGGCACCCCGCTCGAGGTCTGGGCGAGCGACCGGGTGATCGACGCGCTCGCGGCTGCCGAGGGGGCCGGGCTCGACCGCGTCGCGATCATCGGCGAGATCGAGGCCCACGTAACGGAGGCCGCTGCGGCGCTGAAATAAACCGATCACCATCCTGTTCCACCGCCCAACCCAAGAAGGAAAATCGAAGATGACCGAGATGACCACCTTGAAACTGGACCACGTGCGCAGCCTGACGCCGAGCCAGGCCTGGGACGAGTACGTCGGAGATCAGTCAACGCGCGAGTTTGAGGAGATCTGCGATGGCGAGCCGATCGAGCAGGCGGTCGAGCGGTATCTCGCGGAGACGCGCGAGCAGTGGGGCACGGAGAGGGAGGCTGAGGCTCATGTAGCCCGGTTGCTGGCGCGGCACATCGAGGCGAACCGCTCAGCCTGACCGCCCGGGGCTCCGGCCCCGCTCTCGGCCGTCGACGTGTTCGGCGATCGAGAGCGGCGCGAAGCCGCCAACGAAGGACCAAGCGATCATGACCGGGGCTCGCTGACATGCGCAGCGGGCATCCGTCGATCCGGCTCTGACCTTGCCTTCGTCCCCGAATAAATCGAAGCGAAAGAAAGGGTAACGACACATGTTCGACAAAATCGCAGAAGCGTACATTGAAAGCGCACTATCCAAACAGCACGTGAAGTCGCGTCGGCCTCCGGTCGAATACGACTGCCACATTGCCCAGGTCATTGGCCATAGCGCGGCGCAGATTCGCAAGCGCGTTGGCGGCGATCCCCTCGACGCCAGCGCCACCTTCGAGCATGCGGCCGAGATCGCAGAGCTCGGCGCTCAGATCGTCCGCTACGCCGCCGAGGCAATGCGCCGGCGGACCTGCACGTTGACCGAGGAACAGATCGAGCGCTTCCTCGCCTCCCACGGAGTCGCTTTCTACCACCCCGCGGAGTCGCAGCCATGACAACCATGGTCGTGATGCGGTCGTTCGACCGACAATATCCAAAGCAGTGGTTCGAGAATCCGCAATACATCGTCGTCATTGACGGCCACCTTCATTCGCCGACCGATGCTGTGCCGGCCGGCCTCGCTCGAGTCGTCACCCACGCCGAGCAACTGCGAGCGCGTGGCTATCAGCAGATGCGCGTGCAGAGGGTCTATCTGCCGATGCACGATTGGACCGTGCTCGCGCGATCGACCGCATTCACCCGCTATCCAGGCTCGCGGCTGTTCCCGATGCAGATGGAGCAGGACGCCGGCGAGATCGGACACGCCGACACAGCGGTCTACGAGTTCGCGCTGGTCGACGACGGCAACCCGGACCTCGAGGCGGACTGGCGCGTCGTCATTTCAGGCGGGCCCGAAGAGACGATCGAGTCGCTGCTCCGGTGCATCGAGGCTCCGCTGGTGGCCATCACGCCGATCTGGTGGCGCACCGTCGGCGAGCGCGAGCTCGTCGTGGCCGCGGCGGAGGATATCGGCGATGCCCTGCAATCGTGGGGCATCACGTTCGAGATTGACCTCAGGACTTATCTGACGGTCGGCGAGAGGTTCCGCGACCAAGCGATGCGCGGCATTCCGATACGAGTCGAGGTTGGCCCGCGAGACGTCGAGCGCGACGAGCTGGTGGTCCGCCGTGGCGACCTCGTTCGCACGGCCCCGAAGCACGGTGTCGCCCACACCGTGCTCAACATCTTGACCCTGGACCTCGGCAGCCGGGGCATGCCCGGCGTCGGCCAGCGCCATTGAGGGACACCATGAGCAGCAAGACAAAGGACATCCGCATAATAGCGGCCGCCGCAGTGTTGCCTAACGTCTGCTGCGACAGCCATCGCGTGGCCGCGAAATTCGAGGCGTCGGTCCAACGGATTGCTACGGCCTACCAGGTCGACGTTGCGCTCGTGCACGAGGCTGTCGCCGCGGCGTCCCTCGTCGGCCTCGAGCCGTTCGAAAGGGTCAATGCCGTCGCGTACGGAGCGATGCAGCGAGGCGAGTCGGTCGAGGATGCGATCCGTTCAGCGCTCCTCACCAAAGTGACCTGACCTGACCTGCCGGGCTCCGGCCCCGCGCTCGATCGTCGAGTTCATCGGCGCGCGAGCGCGGTGTGAAGCGACCGCAGAAAGCAAATCAAATGTACGCCAACGCAATTGTTCGAGCCTGCAATTCCACCGACGCCGATGTGTTCTACGCCGCCGACGGTCACACCGTCGCGATTGCCGACGCTGGGAATCCACGCGGGTGGGTGCAGGAGTACATGTCCGATCATGGGTTCGGACTCGTCGACGGAACCGGCTGGGGCGATGGCCCGCGCCGCACAACCGCAGCCCGATTCGTGCGGATCGCCGGCGAGGGTCCGCGCCTGAGCGCGTCGCCGGGGGCCCGCAGCTACCCCGAGTCGGTCCGGTTTCTCACCGTCGCCATCGCGGAGTACTCGGGCCCTCGCCCCGACCTCGTCTGCTCGCGCCATGATGCGCTGGTGGACGTGCTGCTCGAGCGCGGCGTGGTCGACAGCGACACCCCCGTGCTCGACCACGCGAGGGGTAGCGACGTCGATGGCAGGCATGTGCTGGGCATACTCCCGCACCACCTGTCGTCGCGCGCAGCGACGATCACCGAGGTGCCGATGCGTACCACGATGCGGGATCGCAAGCTGATGCAGGCTGGCGACATGTCGCTCGCTCGCACGCGCGAGCTCGCCGAAGAGCCGGTGGCCTACCGGGTGCAGCGGCTCGACAAACTGTCGAGGATCGCCGCTGCGGTGGAGGCTGCGATCGCTACCTGCACGACCGTCGACCGACCGTCGATCACGTTCGACAAAGACACGGGCCGGCTCTTCGTTGCGGAGTCCGTTGGCCAGTTCACGAGCGAGGCGGACGTGCGTTTCGGGCTCGTTCGGCATCACGGCCCAAGCGGCACCACGCCGTGGCTCGACCCTCGGTTGAGCACCGGTCAGTGGCAGAAAGGTCGCTGGGTCGGCGAGTCGGCCTGCGCGATCGTGTCGAGGTGACTACTGGTTGAGCAGCACCCGATCCAGCGTCGTCCGCAGCACCTCGATGTTGGACTGCGGCACGATGTCACCGGCGGGCTCGACCACCGCTCCATGCGGCACGATCAGCCCGTCGATCCCCTTGAGCGTCGCCACGATCAGCGCCTGCTCGAGCGTCTGGCCCGGCTGCAGCCGGTTGATGGCCGAGACGATCGAGCGGCGCGCCTGGTCGAGGACCTTCGCCGTGCTCGAGCCTGCCGCGAACTGCAGGCCGCTGATCACGATCTGCACGTAGACCGGCTGGCCAGCGCCAACGAAACAGGGCACTCCGAGCCCGCGGTACTCCTCGAGTTGCTCGACAACGCGGGAGGCGAGCGCCCGGTTGGCCTGGCTGTTCGGGCCCGTGATCACGATCTGCACTCGCCCGTTGGGCCAGCCGTGGCTGTCGAGAAACTCGGTCACGTTTGCCTGTGCTACGCCGGGCGTCCGCAGAGCACCGTGCAGGATCGCAGCTCGAGTGCCGCGAGGCGCCGCCTCGAAGAAGCCCTGCGCGAGCGCCTGGAACTCTTCGAGGCTCTGACCTGGGCCACCGCCAGCGGCAGGCTCAGTGTTGGTCACGGTGATCGTGGAGTCGGGCAACTCGCCCTGCGGGATCGTGATCGTGTTGGCTGCGACGTTGGTCGAGAGTCCCGTGGACCGCGACACCGCGAGACCGCGAGCTTGCCCGCTGCCTGGGATCACCACGTCATCCTCGGTCTCGAACGTCTGGCCGTCGGGGGTCATCACCGCGAACCCGCGAGGGATCGTCACCGCGTTGGCGCTCGGCTGTCGTCGCCACACGAGCGTCACGACCGACGACGTCGGCCCCTGCCTGGTGAACCCGTACTGCGAAGCCACCCACTGCTCGAGCGCCTCATCGCCCTGGCTCGCGGCCGTGGCCAGGCGAGTCTCGTTGATCGTCGCCTGCCCGTAGACCGCGACTTCCTCGGCCATCGCAGCGCCGATCGAGATCGCGGTGCCGACCTCGGAGCCATCGGTCTCCATGATCTCGCGCGTGAGCGGAGTGGGTTGGGTCAGCGCCTCCGTGATCGCGGCACGTCGGAGATCGTCGTAGTCGGGGAGCGTCGCCACGTCGCCAGTCTACCGCGACGAGCTCGGCGGTCAGGCCGGAAGCCGATAGAGCAGCGGTGGCTCGAGGCGACCGCTGATCCGCTGCACGGTGACCTGCACCTCGACGATCTGCTGACCCTCGGCGCGCACGAGCGAGGCGATCACCGAGCAGCTGCGGACGTCGGGCTCTTGGCTCACCTGCTCGCGCATCGTGACCGCGAGCCGCTGCAGGGTGTCTTGGCGGATCTGGGCGCCGATGTGGTGCTGCGTGCCGTAGCTGCGGCCGAGGAACGCGAACCCGCCAGCGACGGTGACCAGACGCCGGTAGACCCGGGTCTTGAGCGACTCCAGACCATCCGCGAGCTCGATCTCGCCGGCTGAGTTGATCGTCCAGTAGCCCGGCCCCTCGGCACCGCCTCGCCAAAACGGGTTGGCCCAGTCGACGTAGGGATCGCGCGAGGTGATGCGCCCGCGCGGCACCGGAGGATGGCCGCGGCCGACGAACCTGTCGCTCGCGGGACCAGCAAGAACCTCGCACTGGTGGCCCAGGATCAGCCCGCCGAGCGTCACCTCGTAGGTCACTCCGGGCTCGCACTGCGGGACCGTCCGCAGGCGCAGCTGCGTCGGCTGGTCGGCGACCTCGAGCACCTCGCCGATCCACACCTGCTTGGTCGGCACGACGGCTCCTGGCGGCGTGTACAGCCGCTTCGGATCGGCAGTGCTTGGGATCCGCGGATCGACGGCGATGATCCTCCACTTGCGGACGTTCTTGGCATCGTAGAGCCCGAGCGGATCGAAGCACCGCGGCGGAGCATCGAAGGTCGCGAGCAGCTCGTTGGTCCCACGCACGCGGATGCTCATCAGGCTGATCGTGCCTGCGCCGCCGAACGGACCGACGCCCCACTGGTTGAGACCGAATCCGGGCATGCGCTCAGTCTACGCGCTCAGTCTACGCGACGTCCTTCGAGCGGGCGCACGCCCGAGAGTCGCCGAGCGACCTCCTCGACGCAGCCGGCGAGCCTGTCCCGCTCGTCGACTCGCTCGCCGCGGAGCAGCAGCACCCACCGCCGATCGCTGCCCGGCGGCTCGCGGTCGTTTCGATGCACCACAAACTCGGTCGGCTGGCCGTTGCGCAGGACCTCGAACACGCGACGGTTGGCGGTCCGGCGAGCTCGGAGCCTGCAGTACTCACGATCGACTCGGCGCTGCTCGTCGAGCGTCATGCGGCCAGCTCCGCGAGCGAGTGCTCGCGCACCCAGATGCCGCCCGAGCTCAAGCTGAACGTCTCCTCGGCACCGAGGTCGAGAAGCTCGAGCATCGACTCGCCGAACGCCAGGGCGGTGTCGACCGGGACCGCGTTACCGACGTGCTCGCGCACCAGGGCATCGGACCCGCCCAGTTGGACCCACTGACCACTCGGATCGCCCAGCTCGAGCGGGGTCGGGTCGCCGGGCCGATGCCAGACGGGGATGCCCTGCAGCAGCATGAGCTCGGCCGTGGTCATCGGGCGGTGCACGGTCCCATCGGGCGCGCGGATGATCAGGTAGCTGCCGCGCGCTCCCTTGGCGATCTTGACCGGTGGGCCGACGAGCCAGAAATCGCCGCGCGTCCACGCGTCGCGGTCACCAGTCCATGGCTGGCCAGCGACGAGCTCGTGCGTGGGGGCGAACAACTGCCGATCGTCGGCGATGCTCGCGGGCGACGTGCTCGGCCGATGCGATCCGCGAATGACCGCGCTGGGCCTTCGCGGATCCTGGACTCCGAAATTGCCTCGGTTCTGCTCGGTCACCCGGGGGTCCGCGACCGAGCTCGGACTATTCTCGATTTTTTGGTGCCCGATGACCGGCGTCTTGTAGGGCCTGCCGACGTCGCTGATCCCGATCGCGTCCTCGAATCGCGAGCACGTACTACGCGGATCGATGGACCCATCGGCATGCCTGAGCGCGCCCGTGTTGATGCATCCGGGGAAGCGCTGCGTGCTGCGAGGGTCGGCGACGCTCGACCACGTATTGCGCACCGAGCCCTCGGCGAGCACGGCGTGCCCGGGCTGCTCGTGATCGTTGACGCCGAAGCCTCCATTCTGCCGGCTCGGTCGCTCGCCGAGCCGAGGGTCCGTCACGCTCGCCCAGCTGTGCGAGCCAGCGCGAGCCGCTGCGACGACGGTGTGGCTCGGCCCGTTGCTCGAGCACACGCCATGGAGCCCACTCTGCCGGCCCTGCGGGTTGCCGCCGCATCGCGGGTCGGCGATGTCCGACCAGCCCTTGCCCGTGCGTGCCTCGCCGATCACCGCGTGCGCTGGCCGGCTCGGATCCTGCGGGCCGTACTTGCCTGCGTGTCGGCGATCGTCGGCAGGCAACCGCGGGTCCACGTCGACCAGGCGCACGCGCTCGGGGATGCACCTCCAATCCTGGCCCGCGGGGATCGACGCGAGGCGCAGCCAGTTGAGCGTGTTGACCTTGGGCAGACGATGGTGCGGACCGCCGGCGGTCGAGCCCGGCACCGGCGGCGGGAGCTGCCAGAGCACCTCGGCCATCGGACGCAGCCCGAGGTTGGGCGGCCTCAGCAGATAGCTCGGGCAGGCGCTGCGCAAGCGAGCGACGAGCAGCAAGCGCTCGCGCTTTTGGGCAAGCCCGCCCCACTCTCCGCAATCGTGCGGCTCGAGGTTGATCTCGTAGCCGTGCTTGCGAAGCAGCGTCTTGATCTTGGCGAGCCACGTCTTGCCGCGGTTGAGCATGCGCGGCACGTTCTCGAGCAGGATCAACTTGGGCATCTGCCCCGGCCACGACTTCACCGCGAGCTTCACCGAGTCGTAGGCGAGCTTGTTGAGCAGTTCGTATTTCTCCTGCTTGCTCGTGCTCTCGGGCAGGCAGCCAGAGAAGCCCTTGCATGGCGGGCTCATCACGACGACGTCGGGCACCCCCTCGCAGCGCTTGGCCATCTCCCACGGCTTGATCTTGCCGAGGTCGACCAGCTGCGCGAGCGCACCGGTCAGCAGCTGGAAGTCGGCGACCGCGATCGGGTCAACATCGAACGCGCCGATCGACTCGAACCGCGAGCCCGCACGCGACCGAGCTCGAAGCAACCCGAGCGTCTTGGCTCCGAGCCCGCAGAAAAACGTGACGACCTTGTAAACCCGAGGTGCAGGCATGCCTGCGGCCGAACCTACGCCGCGGCGATATGTTCCACGACGCCCTCGACCGTGGGTATGCCGTTCGCCGCGAGCCACTCGTCCGGCTCGGCGCCTGGGCGCAGGTCCTCCCGCCACGATCGGCCGTCGATCGGCTCGATCATCCCGGTCGGCGTCAGCCCGACGTGCGGGCCCGCGGGAGCACCGAGCCAGAGGCACGCCGAGTAGGGGATCTTGTCCGCGGCGTAGCGCTTGTCGTTCTCCGGGTTCACGCCGGACCGGTGGTTGATCGAGCCCGGCACGTCCACCGCGTACGCCGGCGGGAAGCGACGACGGACCTCGTAGCCGCGCGAGGTCTTCGTCCATGCCTGTTGGCTGTTGTACAGGATCACGAGGCTGGCGATGTCCGCAAGCATCACCGGCATCGAGGCATCGACGTCGCACTCGGTGCGGCTGATCTCGGGCGCGCGCGCGAGGGCAAACGGTGGGTTGCCGACGACGAGATCGAAGCGCGTCCCGTCGCGCTTGCACGACTCGACGAACGCTCGCCAGTCGCCGATCACGACTCGGTCGGCGTGGCGTCGCAGGTGTGGAGCCTCCTCCTCGCGCAGCTCGATCGCGGTGATGTGGACATCGACGCCGAGCAACATGAACAGCCGCCGAACCTCGCTCGCCCACACGCCCGCGCCGGCACAGGCGTCGAGGATCCGCAGCACGCTCGAAGGCCTCGTCGCCACCGATCCGCCGGTGAGGTAGAGGTAGCGCTGCCCATTCGCGAGGCCGGCAACCCGCAGCACGTTGGCTAGGTACCACTCGAGGATGGCCCTCACGACGGGACGGGGCGTGAAGTCGGCCTCGTGCTCGCGGAGCCTCGCGTGCGTGGCCCGCTGTTGCTCCGCGCGTGCCTTCGCGCGTGCCCTAGCGCTGCTCAGATCTTCGGGAAACAGGTCATCCACGGCGAACAACCTAGCTGCGCAACCTATTGGTTGCAACCTGATCTTATCAGCTGTACCGTGCCGACCATGCCTACCGATCCCGATAGCAACAGCATCGCTCACCCCACCACCAACACTCGCCGCGACTTCGAGCAGCACGTGCTGCCGCTGCTCGACAGCCTCTACGGTGCAGCCGCCCGTCTGACGAGGAATCCGGCTGAGGCCGAAGACCTCGTGCAGGACGCGGTGTTGAGGGCCTATCGCTTCTGGGACACCTTCAAGCCCGGCACCAACATCAAGGCCTGGATGTTCACCATCCTGCGCAACACGTTCATCAACGGCTATCACCGCGAGGGTCGCCGCAGGCGGCTCTCGAAGTGCGTGGCATCGCAGATGCTGTCGGTTGGCCCGGTCGCTGCGGTGGCCTACTCCGGGCGTCCTCCCGGCCCCGAGGAGGGCGTGTGTACCGAGCACGAGCGCGAGCGCATCCTCGACGCGATTGGGTCGCTGAGGGAGGAGTACCGGACGGTGGTGATCCTGGCCGACTACGAGGGTCTCCCCTACAAGAAGATCGCGGAGATCATGGGAACGCCGATCGGCACGGTCATGAGCCGTCTGCATCGGGCTCGCAAGATCCTCCGCGAGCTGCTCATGCAGTACGCCCACGAGACCGGACGGATCGAGGATCCCGCCAGCTCGGAATCCACGATCGACCTCGGCGATTACCGGCGGCAGAGGCAAACCGCATGACCTCGGCGCGACCCTGCTGCTCGACGCGCCCTGCTAGCAGGAGCACGCCGAGCCGATCTTGATCGTCACCTCTCCCACCGCCGGCGCCGAGGGTCCGCTCGCGCTGCTCGAGCCGCACGGGATCTCGACCCCCAGCGTCTCGCTGTAGCCGCAGGATCCCGGCGCTGATGCTCGCTGGCCGCAGCCAGGCCCGCAGCAGCTCGCCTGGTAGGCACCGCCGGCGTAGGGCTCCACGACGCACCACTCGCCCGCGACGACGGTCTTGCTGCTGCTGCCCGATCGCAGGGCCAGCCTCCACACGCCCGAGCTCAGGAGCTTGGTGTCGGCCTCCTCGGCGCTGATCGTGACCAGGCCCGCGCCGGGTTGGCCAGCTGCATCCTGCGAGACGTCGACGCCGAGCTCGAGCAGCGTCGCGTCGACGCCGGGCGCCACGTAGACCGCCGCGAACCCGGTCCAACCCGCGAGGCTGATCGGCGATCCGGTCGCAGCGTCGACGAGGCGAAACGCGAGCTCGAACGAGTCGCCGCGGATCACCGTGAGGCCGTACTGAGCTGGGGACCGGATCTGCTCGATGCTCGCCACGCGACGAGTGTACGTCAGTGCCCGCGCAGCGCAGGGCCAACGCGAATCTCGAGCTTGCGCAGAGTGGCTTCGGGGTCACCCGAGCTGGAGTTGGTCGCCACCGCGAACAGGAGGCGAGCACCCGGCCGACGAACCAGGTGCGTCGCGGTGATGGTGGTCGTTCCGTAGCCGTAGTTACGAGCCGAGGGTACCAATGCATCCTCAGCTGGCCAGCCGTTGGAGTACTCGCCCGAGTACGCGAGCACCGTCCCCTCGCTCGGGATCATGAGCACCACCGCATCGTTGGCCAGCGACCCGTCGACACTCACCGCGTGGTTGCCCGAGGTCTGGAGCATCGGTCCGGGCCCCGCTCGGTTGCGGTAGCCAGTCGCTACGGTGACGCCCGAATACCCGGTGCCCTCTGCTGACCACAACCCGGCGATCACGGTGTTGCTTGTAGCCGGGACGCTGACGTCAGAAAACTGAAACCACAGCTCGAGCGTGCTGCGGTAGCGACGAACCTCGGCCAGCAGATCCTCGATGTCGATCCATATCCCGGGTGCGAGGGCCGTGGCGTTGGGGCCGGCCCAGCCCCGGCTCGATCCTGACGCCGCCTTGATCGTGAGTCCTTGGCCATGCCTGTTCTCGAACACGGTGCTGTTGGCGACGTTGGCCGCGGTCCAGCTCAGCCCGCCGAACACGTAGGTCCCGTCCGCGACGATCAGCTGGTCGGGCTCCTGGGTGAAGTCGAACTCGCGCGACGCAACGGAGCTGATCGTGTTCCACGAGATCTCGCCGGGCTTCGACAGATCCACGCCGACCGTGGCCGACGGGGCTGGCACCCTCGCGTTGGGCAGATCGGCGTTGGGGGTTGCGATCACGTACTCCGCCGTCGGTGGCGAACTCGGGCGGCGCAACAGCGACTCGACCGCCTTCGCCCAGCCTTTTTCGTTCGGCGAGCCGCTGACCAGGTAGTTCGCGTGCGGGCCAATCTCGCCAGCTGCGGGGTATCGGTTGCCATCGGCGTCGGGCACCGCAGCCACCAGCGTCTGCACCTCGCCCTCGGTCGCGCCGTTGACCTCGAGCCGCACCAGGTAGGTGCCGGCGACGTCGGGCACGAACTGCGTCTGCGGGCCGGTCGATGAGGACAGCGCAGCGGTGGACGTGAGAGGGACGTCGAGCAGCCGCCACCGCCACGTGGTCACGCCCTCGTCGTTGGCGTTGCGCAGCACCACCGGCTGACCGAGGAGCAGGTCGTCACGAGCTCGGCCCGGCACCCCGACGGGGATCGAGTTGCCGGGCTGGGTGATCACGATCGAGGCAGCGGCCACGGCCGCGATCTTAGCAGCCCGGCGACTTCGGCCGCAGGCTGCTCGCGTGCTCGAGCGCGAGGAAGTCGGCCAGGCAGTAGCACGACCGCAGGTCCCGGTAGGCGAGCCTGGTCTCGCGCGAGGGCTGGTATTTGACGGTGTTGCTGCTGCCCTTCCGCTTGGGCGCGAGCCGGGGCTTGTTGCTGCTCGGCTTCACTTGCCCTCGTCGAGCGCCGTCTTGACTGGCTTCCATGAGGTTGGCGTGTAGCTCACGGGCTCGGAGCGGCCGGGCAGAAAGAACTCCGACTTGCGGACGAGCAGCCGTCGCTCTTGCTCGCCATGCTCGGGGTCCCAGATCCTGGTGTCGATCACCTCGCCCTCGGGCGCCGTGAAGATCGGACGCCACAGGTGGGGAGGCATCCGGTCGACCATCCACATACGGTGGCCACCGGGCAGCAGCTCATCGGGCTCTGGTTCCTTCTGCGGCTCGGTCAACTCGACCGTCTCGCCTGCCCCGAACACGTCCCGGATCTGCATCGGCGGACGCAGCACGAGATAGGGATTCTCCGTGTCGCGGAAGCCGACGATCTGGCCGTCGGCGACGTCGACCTTGAGCTCGCCGCCGTAGAGCTTGCGAGGGTGGCCCACGATCTTCACGAGCGCGCAGAGCCAGCCGTAGGATCCGCCATGCTCGAACACCAGCCGCAGCAGGTACTCGTTGCCGTCGAGGCCAACCCGAAGGTCCATGACCTCCGGATTGCCCTGCTCGTGTGGCGGCCAAATTGAGCGAATCGTTACAACGTATGTCCGGGCGTCAGGCATCGCTGCGCCAACACCCGGCGCCTGCTGCTATTCCAGTTGCTCAGCCAACACCGCGAGCAGGTCCGCCGGCGCACGCAGAACCATCACCGAGCACTTCGTGACCGCGTCGGTGGCATCGAACTGCAGCACGGTCTCGTTGCCCACGAACGAGACCTTCACGAATCCCGGACCGGTGGCGACCAGCGAGCGCGTGAGTACTCCGGTCGTGTCGCCGGCGGTCGCCTCGACGAGCAGCACCGACGCTCGCTCGTCGAGCTTCGCCGTGTTGGCGGCCACGTCGAGCTCGACGATCGCAGGCTCGAGCGCGAGCGCAGTGCCGAGCATGGTCGGCACGTCTTGTCCGAGCGAGCGGTAGAACGCCCGCGCCCAGAGGATCGCTTTGTCTTGCTCCTGGGCGTCGTCGGGGTCGACGGTGAATCCGGCGTCGAGAAGCTGTCGGATCGTAGCCATGGGCTCAGGGTACCCAGCCGATCATCTCGGCGACCTTGTCGATCGCCCACTGCTCGGGGTTCTCGGGCTTGTCGAGCTTGCGCCGGAGGTGGGCCGGATCGCCGACCGCCTCCGAGAGCTCGAGCAACTCGGTCACGACGAACGACAAGCTCTGCCGGCCGCGCCAGAACTGGGGCAGCGTCTCGGCGATCAGCGAGCGCGTCACGGCGAGGCCGCTCGCGCTCTCGGGCGGCAACGCCCAGTCGCTCGCGCCGGGCTGGAACAGCAACGCCTCCTGGGCCATCGCGATGCAATCACAGAGCCCTCGCGCTGGCGTGTAGATCCACTCGGATATCCGCACCGATTGGTAGGGTTTCGCTACCGCGTCGATGATCGCCGCGAGCACGTGTCGCTCGAGCTTGCGGCGGCGGTCGGTCTTCTGCGGCGCTGGGATATCCCGCATATAGGCCTCGGCCGCGTCGTGCAGCAGGAGCGCGACCGTGAACTCGATGCGGTCGCGCACGGTGGTGCCTGCGACCGTCCCAGCCGGCATAGCGAGGCCGGACTCGACCAGCTCGGTCCACAGATGCCACCCGATCCGCGCCACTCGGAAAACGTGAGCGGCCACGGTCGCCGGGCCACCGAGCTCGTAGGGCGCGTTCGTGTGGTTGGCGAATCGCTGCTCTCGTTCGAGCGCGTGCTCAATGTCGTGCAGCCGGACGTCCGCAGCCTTCGGGGCGTGCACGTCGAAGTAGCTTCCAGAAACCGTCATCGTTGCTGTTGGAGACCGAGCCATCGCCGGATGATGGCTCGCGTCCACCAACGTTGCAACCACCAGGTTGCGGCTCATCGACCGCGATCGATCGCGGCCTGCTTCGCGCGGCTCAACGCCTCACCGACGGGCACGCCCTGGGCCACCAGCCGAATGAACTCGTCCTTGGCCGCCCTCTCCATGATCGTCAGCTCGGGGAATTTCATGGGGTCCTTGGACTGCTCGAGCCTGTACCGCCACGCTGCAGCGACGACGAATGCAGCCACGTACGCCCAAGTCGGGATCATGGCGAGCGCGCTGCTGTTGTTGATCAGCCAGGTCGAGAACTCACCCAGGAGCATGGATAGCCCGAGAGCTACGCCGGCGACGTCAATGTTTTTCAGCTTGTCCATCACGCGATCATACCCGAGAGCTACGCCGGTGGCTGCTGGTCGGCAGCCGTGTGCGGACATCCGGGGCCGTTGAGGCCACCGACGCGAGAGTGCAGGGCGATCGGAGGAGCGCCCGCGAGCGCGGCGATCATCGGGTTGGTGCCGACCGCTGTGACCCACGCCCAGAAATAGGGGTCGATGGTGATCGACGACTGGATATCGTCTTTGGCCCGCAGGATCGCGTGCTCGGTGCCGACGAACGGAACGATCGTCTGCGGCGGCGCGGGTGCTGGCGTGTACGGGGTGTCGATCGCAGGCACTGCCGGCACCCCGGGGATCGTCGTGCCGGCAGCCGAGACCGTGCCGCCGAACGGTGGGCTGGTCGGGCCCTCGCCGAGCGCAACCCGGCCGTTGAGGTGGATCGCTCCCGTCGGCGCGGCCTTGATCTCGACCGAGCCGCCGCTGTGCACGAGGTAGTCGCCGCCGAGCCCGGTCTCGATCGCCATCAGCTGGCCGTCGGGCAGACGAGTGAATGTCCACGCGGGCGCGGGCACGTGCAGGCCCTTGGCCACCGCTGCAGCTGCGCCCGTCTGTACGCCGGCCACTACTGGTGGCACCGGCCGCTTGAGGTCGCCCAGCCGCGCCACGATCGTCGCGAGCGTCTCGTCGCCGTCCGGGTAGACCACCACCACCTGGCAGCCGTAGCTGAGCGCGAGGTAGTCGACGTCGCTGCCGATCCGGGCGATCAGCTCGTCGCCGTTGGCCGTGGTGACCTCGACGAGGAACTCACCCTGCTCGATCCGCACCCATGCCGGCGTGGTCTCGGGCAGCCCGGTCAGGCTGTCGGTGTGCCCGACCGTCGCCAGGTCGCAGCTCGGCCGCTGTGGTGGCGCGAGCATGCGGCGGATGTTGGTCGCATCAGGAGCGAGGTTCGGAGCGCGGCGCCTGAAATTCGTAGCCATCGGGTCTTGGATACCACCGCTCGCGCGCGGGCTGCTGTACGCTGGGTCGATGCGTTCGACCGTTCTATCCGTGCTCGCTCTGTGCCTGGCCATGGTGCTGACCGGCTGTGCCGGCGTCCTCGGCTTTCTCGATGCGCATGGCCGCAGCATCGCCGACGCGGTGCTCAACTGCGTGCCGGCGTTCGCGAACCCGTCGCCCTCGCAGGCGGCCGCGTGTTTCGACTCCAGCGTGCAGGCGGTGGGCTCGGCCATCAACGCGGAACCGGCCGAGAAAGGCGCGACGGTGATCGAGTGTGCCCACGCCCTGCGGGAGGTCGAGCAGCTCGAGCGCGAGGGCAAGCCCGCCGACCAAGCGCGAGCTCGGGCGCGACAGTTGGTCGACCAGCTGTCGCCGGAATAGCGAGGCCGAACTGCGGTTGGGCCGTGGCCGTGAGCACGCGACTGCGAGCCCCGTTCCCCTACTACGGCAGCAAGCTCGCGAGCGCGTCGCTGATCGAGCAGCTGATGGGCCCGATCAACAACCTCGTGATCCCGTTCGCGGGCTCGCTGGGCGAGCTGCTCGGCCGCTCGCAGCCGGCCAAAGTCGAGACGGTCAATGACGCCGATGGTCTCGTGGTCAACGCCTGGCGAGCGCTCGTCTACTCGCCCGAGGCGATGGCCGAGTTGTGCGACCACCCGGTGCACGAGGCGACCCTGCACGCTGCTCATGACCTGCTGATCGCTCGCGCACCGGACCTGGTCGAGTTGCTGCGCGGCGATCCAAAGGCGCACGACGTCGAGCTCGCGGCCTGGTGGGTGTGGGGGCGGTCGTGCTGGCTTGGCTCGGGCTGGGGCTGCGAGGCCCATCGCAAGCGGCCGGACCTGATCGGCCACGGCGACGCGCCCAAAGAGGGCCGCGGCGTGGCTCGGCCGTGGGTGTCTCGTCCGCAGCTGAGCCACGCAGGGCAGGGCGTGACGAAGCGCCAGCTGCCGCTGCTGCGCGGGAGCGACGGAACCGGGGTCGGCTACGGCGTTGGCATAAACGCGAGCCAGAACCGCGAGCGCCTGCGCGAATACTTCGCGGCGCTCGCCGACCGGCTTCGCTGGGTGCGGATCACCTGCGGCGACTGGCGGCGCGTCACGACGCCGGCGGTCACGACCTCGCACGGGCTGACCGGCGTGAGCCTCGACCCGCCGTACGACCACGCGATGCGATCGAAGAGGCTCTACCGCGAGGACTCGCCGACGCTGAGCGCCGAGGTTCGAGCGTGGGCGATCGAGAACGGCGATGATCCGCTGCTGCGGATCGTGCTCTGCGGGAAGCACCACGAGCACGACGAGCTGCTCGAGCACGGCTGGTCGCGGCACGAGTGGCGCAGCGACGGCGAGGTGATCTGGGCGTCGCCGCGGTGCGAACTCGTCGAGTTCGGGCCGCTGTTCGCAGGCTGCCGAGGAGTGAGCGCATGAGCGGTCCGGCTCGCACAGGCCCGGGCCATTCACTCCCGCAACCCGGGGCAGTGGGGGCTCGGGCTCGACCCGGAAGGCAAGGTCTACTCGATCACGGTCGACAAGAAGGAGCAGCGATCCCCCTGCCCGAAGGCGAGCACCTGCGCGAGTACGAACCCGAGGAATACTGACGGCGCTTGGCCGTTTGCGCGGCATGAAGCGCTGAGCTCGAACACAGCGGCACGCCGCACGCGAAGCGACCCGCGGGAAACAGGCGCCACGAACCGGGAGGTCGACCGTGTGAGACCCGACTGAGCCGGAGCCCCGAACGCAGCGAGAGCCGAGCGACGGGGCTTCGGCCGTATGAGCGAGTATACCGAAGCCGATACCCACGAGATTTTTTACGGCGATCACCCCGACTTCGATCGCCAGTACGTGCACGAGGAGAACGGCGACAAGCACCGCTGGTCGCTGGAGGTCACCCGAGTCTATCGCCACACCGCGAGCGGCCAGCACTACGCGGTCACGATGCTGATCGCTGACGAGGGCAGCAGCGACGACCACGAGCCCGCGGGCGCGCCGGTGAAGGTCGAGCCGTGCGAGAAGACCGTCACCGTCTGGGAACCCGTCGATAGCTGACAGCCTCATCCAAGGTCATGTGCGTGCCGTGTGCCACGCAGGCCAAGGCCCGCGGCGTGCCGAAGTCCGAACTGGAGGATCGCGGGCTGCGGCTTGTGACCGCCGAAGACGTGCTGGACGATGGCTGATCAGGCGCGAGCGCTCAGCCGCTCGAGCAGCAGTTCGGCGTCGGCCAGCGTGAGGAACACGTAGCCATCGCAGGCCATCGCTGCGAGATCATGATCTCGCAGACCCGCCGCGACCTCGGCCACCCGCGCTGCGGTCCCGTCCAGCGCCATCTGGTAGCGCAGCGCATCCGCGATGGCCTTGTGTACCCGCGTGGCGAGCAACGACGAGAGCACACCCTCCTCGGACAGCTGATCGGCGGCCACCATGAGCTCGGCGGGGGTGATCACGCCTCCCACGTGCCTGACCCACCGCAGACCGGACAGGCTCGACACGTCCCACGTGATCGCCGGCCCACAGTGGTCGCCGTCGCCCCAGTGCCGATCGACGAACCGCACGAACAGCTCGACCGTACCGGGACCGGCCTCGCGCCGGTCGAGGCCGCGAACCCAGTCGGAGAACGTGCTCGCTCCGTAGCCGTGCTGCGGGCAGCGGCCGCCTGGCCACCAGGCCGAGCGCGAGCAGGTCTTGGTTTTGAGCGGCTCGCCGCAGCGCAGGCGCTTGGGTGTGCCGGATCGCCTCGCCGTGCTCATGCGTCACCTCGGCATCGAGCGCACATGGCCACGGGGACGCCGTTGAGAAGACCGACGTCATCGGGCTCGTGCGTACGCGCTGTGCATTGCCGATCGAGCGCAGGGTCGCGTGCTTGGCAGACGGTGTACAGATATCGCCTGTCCTGGGGCGGGTAGAACTCACCCAACTGCGACTCGTGGCGGTGTATGACGGCGACGAACGCCCTAAGCATATCGCCGCCACCCCAAAATGCCGCCCAGCGACGGCGTCGATCGATGGCTTCGGCCAAGGTCATGTGCCGGCCGTCGCCGTGGCTTTGGCGAGTCACCATGCGCTCCGCAACCGATGCGGCGCGCTGATATTCCAGCTCATGCGCGCGGGTGGTGCTTGTCGTACGCCGACCGTACGTGCCGCTGATCGAGGTGCGTGTAGATCTCGGTGGTCGAGACCGACGAGTGCCCGAGCAACTGCTGCACCACGCTCAGGTCGGCGCCGCCCTCGAGCAAGTGCGTGGCGAAGCTGTGGCGCAGCTGGTGCGGCGAGATCGGCCGCTCGATCCCGGCCGCCATGGCGATCGTGCGAAGCTTGGCCCACCAGCCGTTACGACTGAGCGACCCGCCCCAGCGGTTCAAGAACACGTTGTCGACGCGCGGGCCCTTGCCTCGCTTGCCCGCGAGCTCGGGCCGGCCGTGCTCGAGGTAGTCGGCGAGGGCCTGCGCGACGTGGCCGAGCACCGGCACCATGCGCTGCTTGTTGCCCTTGCCGTCGAGCACCGCTACTCCGTGCTCGAGGTCGAGAGCGCCGAACTCGAGCCCGCACGTCTCGGACACGCGCGCCCCGGTCGCGTAGATGAACTCGACCATCGCCGTGTCGCGCAGGCCGAGCGGAGTGTCGGTGCCTGGTGCTGCGATCAGGCGCTCGACCTCGGCGCGGCTCAGCACCTCGGGCAAGTGCAGTTCGTCGCGCGGCCACGCGAGTCCGTCGGTCGGCAGCGCTGCGATCACGCCCTCGGCCCGCAGCCAGGCGAACAGCGACGACACGCAGGCCAGCCGCCGCGCCTGCGTGCGTGTCGAGTCACCCGCGGCAACTCGGTCGGCGATCCATCCTCGCAGGTGCTCGAGCCCGACGTCGGCCATCACCTCGATGCCCACGCTGGTCAGGTAGCCGTGCAGCTTGCCGAGGTCGTTCGCGTAGGCGTCGATGGTCTGGCGAGCGAAGTTCCGCTCGACCGCGCAGTATTCGAGGTATCCGGCGATTGCATCGTCGATTCGCACGACTCGACGCTATCACTCGATTCGGGCCCGTCGAGGTTTTGTGCAAAAGCGCGTGATCGTGTGATTCGCACACTCGTTTTTTCAGCAGTGCGCAAGGCCGCGAAACGGCAAGCTGCGCGGTGCAGGTTACCGTTTTCGAGAATCTCATCGTAATCTCCATTATCGGATATTCGCCGCGCCCGCCTCGCCGACTATCTACATTGTGAATGGCGAGTTATTGGGCCTACTCCGCGCTGCGTCATTGTGCTTGTTCGGCACAATCGCACAGTCCAAATCGGTTGTCGAGCCCGCCGCGCCGGCGCTATCAGGAGGCAGTTTCGCCAGGCTCTCTCGGCGCCGCTACGCAGCGTTTCCGCGGGCATCAACACCCGGAGCCCTACGCCCGACTCACAGCGGCGGCTGGCCCGACGCGAGGTCGATCGCCTTGGTCGAGTCGCGGGTGTCGAGGTAGTTGATCGCCTCGATCTTCACCGCCCAGCCGCGCGAGATCTGCCAGTCGAAATTGACCCGCTTGGTCCGAAACTCCTGCTGCAGGTACGGAGCATCAGCTACCTGCGCGAGGAAGGCCGCCGTCTTCGGGTCGTAGCCCATTTTGCGGATCTCCAGCACGCGCTCGGCCAGGCTCGCGTTGAGGAGCTTGCCGGCGGTCGCCACGATCCCCTGGTCGATGTCCTGCCCGGGCACGAGCACCAGCAGCGGATCGCTCGGCCGCATCGCGAACATGTCGGCGCGAGTCTGCGAGTTGTAGTTCATCGGCAACGCGGCGAGCGTGCTCGTCTCGATCTCGACGTTGGTGTCGCCGCGGCCAAGCTCCTCGTAGATCGCCCGCGCCTGTGCATCGAGGTAGCGATCGAGCTGCACGCGCGTGAGACCGTCGATCGCGTTGAACGTGAAGACCTTTACCTCGCGTCGCTCGCCCTTCCCCGACGCGCTCGGCCGGTTGTTGACGGGGATCGGCGGGTAGTCCCGCTGGACTCGCTCGCCTGTGCTCGTGTCGAACGACACGACGCGGATCGTTGGCACCCTGATCTTCTTCAGCTTCTGGTCGATGCGGATGTTGTCGCAGTTGATCCCCCAGATGAACTGCCGCACCTGGGCGGGGGTCAGCAGCGCATCGATGGCGCCTGTCGTCGTGCTCGAGCGGTAGTAGGTCCGCGGGTTGGTGATCACGAGCTCGGCGGCCGGCAGCATCATGCCAGCGCCTGGGAAATTCACCGGGACGGTGCCCTGCCGGATGTACGGTCGCAGGCCGGCCTCGGTGCACACGTCGCAGATCCAGTCCCAGTAGGACTGTTTCTGCGCGTTGCCGGGCGATCGCTTGCGGCCGCGCTTCGCCGTGCCGCGCGAGTCGACCCACGACTTGGGTTTGATGTCGGCGATCGTCGGCAGCGGCACGATGTTGCCGGCGTCGTCCCTGACATCGTTGATCACCATGATCCCGCGATAGCCCGGCACGCCGAAGCGCCGGGACAGTTCCTCGACCGGCACGCCATCGCCGGTCAGCACCAACTGGATAACGAGGTCGAGCGGGAGCATCGACAGGATGTCCTTCACCACGTTGGGCGGCACCTCGGCGTCGAGCAGCTCGCCGGTCAGGTCTCGCGCGTTGATGCTGATCGTCTGCGTGTTGGGGTCGAGCTCGAGGTCGACGTCATCAGCGAACCCCTGGAACAGCAGGTTGGTCGCGGTCCCGTGCGAGCTCATGACGGCCGTCAGCGGCCCGGGTACGTCGGGCAGCACGAGGCCCGGCGCATCGAGGGGCCCGTTGGCTCGCGCCCACTCGTCGGGCGTGAACACGCCACCGAAGATCTCGACCGTGACCGCTCGGATGCGCCGCGGATCGAACGGCAGCATCGTGAAATCGATCTCCAACTTGGCCGAGTCGGCGGTGCGGTACGAGTTGAGCTCGACGCTGCAGGTGTTGGGGACGCACTCGATCACCTCGTAGTTGGGGATCACGAGCACGTCCGATGCGACGTCCTGTGGGAACGACTCGGCGCCTGCCGGCGACGGCACTGCGGTCGAGGGGATCGGCGGTCGCAACACACCGTCGTCGAGCCTGACTTTCAGGCGAACCTTGCAGCCCGGATAGAAGTCGCGCGCCATGGAGCGAGCCTAGCCGCGCTCGTGCGTGATGATCGAGTCCAGCTCCAGCTCCATCAACTTGATGCCCAGCGCGAAATCAGAGAGCGCGTAGGCTCCGATGTTGCCGAACCGCAAGCTGTCGGTCCCATTGCGGTAGGTGACGAACAGCAGGCCTCGCAGCCGGCCCTCGTTCGCCTCGGCTAGCATCCGTTCGAGCTCGTCGACCAGGTCGTGGTTGGGAGCCCGGAACGCAACGACCTGATCGTCCTTCTGCTGCGGATTCGAGATCGGCACCACGACGCTTTCGACCTTCGCGACCCGATCGACCGGCACCCGATCGCAGCGGAAGCCGGCGGCGTGCTCGTGGCCGCCACCGCCGAACTCGCGGGCGATCGCCGACACGTCGGGTCCATCCTCGCGCGATCGCAGCGAGCAGTAGTAGTTTCCTCGCTCGCCGTCCCACGACCACCCGAGGACCGGCAGGTGCGGCTCGCGGTGCTTGAGCACCTCGGCAACCTCGCTGACGAACTCGACCGGCGCGTTGACCATCCACACCTGGTGCTCGCCGAGCTGGCCGATGCGGGCCCGCGCGGCGAGCTTCTGGCACGTCAGCTGGTGGTAGCGCAGCACGGCTGCGCCCTCGTTCACCACCTCGTCGAAAGGTCGACTCTCGAACTCGTCCCAGGCCTTGAAGTCGAACGGGATGGTCGAGAGAGCAGCATGGTACTCGCGTGTCCCCACCAACTTGAAGCGCCACAGATCTCGGTCCTCGACGTGATCGATCAGCGGGATCCGGCCGGATCCGTGCAGCGTGTCCCAGGTGATGCCGGCCCCGCTGCGGTTCATGTCGAACACGCAGAAGCCGAGCCCCTCGAGGTCGGCCTGGGCGGTTTTGTGGTGGTCGAGCACGAGCAGGTAGGCCGCGTCGGCGCGCATGCGCAGCAGCACGTCTCGCGGATAGGAGAAGTCGCAGATCAGCACCCGCTTGCCGGCCACGTCGGGCGGATCATCGCCGTACTGCGCCGGGATGAACTCGGCGTCCGGGCTGTGCAGGCGCGCCGCCCAAGCAGCCGCGAAGCCGTCGTAACAGTTGCCGTGGTAGATGACGAGATCGAATGGGTCGAGATCCATGCGGCAGACGCTAGCATGCAACCTCGGCGTTGCGATGCTCTGTCGGTGATCACGAAAGCTTGGGTACCAGCAGCGGCGTGCCTGCGGGCACGGTCGACCCTGCGAGCCTGTTGAACTGGGCGATCTTCACCCAGTTGTTGGGCGTCCCGTAGAACTGCGAGCTCACGTCGAGCAGGGTGGTCGTTGTCGAGGTGACGTAGGTCGCCAGAACGTCGCTGGTCTCGATCCCCTCGATCAGCCGCTGCTGCTCGAGCGCGAACGCAGCCAGCTCGGTCAGCTGTTTGCGAAGCTGAGCCTGCGCCATGCGGGCGATCGCTACCGCGTCGGGTAGCCCGATCGCGGCGGCCTCCTGCGACGCACTCTGGCCGTTGGCCAGGTCCCGCAGCAGGTCGGCGACCATCGAGCGGATCAGCTGCAGCGCCGCCTTGATCGTGTTGAGCAGGTTCTGCGGGGCGAAGCGCAGGTTCGCTATGCCCTCGATCGTGTTGAGCAGACCGGCGATCACGTTGACCAGGTTGGCGATCTTCGCCCCGAGGCTTGCGAGGAATTGCGAACCCTTGAGCAGCGCAGCCAGCAGCGATCCGAAATTCGTCGGGTCCGGCAGCTGGCCCGGCATGTAGCCTTGCAGGCCATCCAGGAGCTTCTGCAGGCCCGCGCCGGTCGACAGCAGGTTGACCTGCGGCGCGATGCGAAGTGGGAGCGTGTCGACACGACCGCTCCACTTGAACTCCAGCTCCCACTCGATATCGGTCGAGCGGCCAGGAGCGTCGCGCATGCGAACGAGGTAGCCGAAGCGCACGCGGGTGCCCCACTGGACGCGGAGCTTCTGGCCCTCACGCATGACGAGGTCGAATGCCTCGTGCACCGTGGCCGCGAGCTGGGCTCGCTGCGTTGGGATCGGGAACGCGTTGGGGGCTGCGAACGCAGAGCCAGCGTTGATCGCCGTCGTCGGGATCCCGACGGGTGTGACCGGCGGGAAATTGATCAGCGTGACGCCCTCGGTCAGCGACGCGCCGCCGAGGAGCTTGTCGGACCACCGGCCGTTGAACACCGACGGCATTTCTCGGAATCCGATCACCTGCGTGTTGGCGACGGGGTTGCCCGTGTACCAGGTGGTCTCGACCGCCATCTCGCTTTCCCACGCCGCGCCGCGGAGCGGGAGAGCTCGGCCACGCAGCACGATCTCGCGGCCGGGGCCGGTCACCTGCAGAACAGAGAACGAGGGAGACGCCATCAGTTGCCATCCTCCACGACCCAGAACGACTGGGTTCGTCCGGTCGCCATTTTCTGGAGCGGCTTCACGAGCTGCGCCATCACGCGGTCAGGGTCGGGCTCATCGAGGCTCACGTTGACGTTGACCGTGCCAACGTTGACCTTGGCGCCCTTCGGTGTGGTTTTCTTGCCCGCGCTCTCCAAGAATCCCTTGAGAGACTTCTGCATCTCGGCCGCCCGCTCCTGCGCCTTCGCGAACTGCTCGGGCGAGAGCCTCGCGTTCATGATCTTCTCGGCGGCTCGGTCGAGCTTCTCGCTCGTCGTGAACGTGTCCTGAGCCCCCGCGAACCAAGACTCCTGGCTCTTGCGCATCTCGGCCGCGGTCTCGGCCAGCCCCTCGCCGACCTTGGGGACCTTGGCGAGCATTTCCAGCGTCCACGCGACGACGCCGACGATGCCGGCGATGCCGAGCTTGAGCGCACCGAACACGCCGACGAGCAGAGACAAGCCCTTGATGAACCATCCCAGCCCGACCGACACCGTGTCGATCATGCCGACCGCGATGTCCAGAAACCCGGTGAACGAGCTCGTCGCGTCGCTTCCACCGAGCAGCGCTTCGCCGACGAGCTTGAGGCGCTCCCACAGCGTGAACAGAGAGACCATCAACGGCGTGAGGGTGATCTGGCCGGTCTCGATCCCCTCGATCAGCGACGTGCTGATCTCCTGCCACTTGCTGGTGATGTAGGCCGCCACACCTCCGAACGCGACCGCGAGACCGCCGAGCACCACCCCGAGGATCAGCGCTGGCCCTGCGAGCGCGACGAGCATCGTGCCGGCGGTCGCCATCCGCAGCAGGCCCGTCTGCGCACCGCGGCCGAACATGCCTCCGATGCCCGCGCCAGCTCGGCTGGCGAGACCACCCGCGCGCCGACCCACGCCAGCGAGCATGCCCGACAGGCTCAGCGCGCGCGCCTTGGCGACCATGCCGATGAACGCCCGCTTGGTCGCGACGAACCCCGCGGTGATGGTCGCCGGCAACGAGCGCGCTTGGGCGACCATGCTGGCGAAGCCGGCCTTCGCTGTGCCGAGCCCAGCCCTGACCAGGCCGGGCAGCGCACGCCCTCGAGCGACCATGCTGGCGAAGCTGGCTTTCACCCACGTGAGGCCCGTGGCCGCCAACGCCGGCAGGCCCTTCACTCGTGCGACCACCGTGGCGAATCCGGCCTTGGTCCACGCGATACCCGTGCGTGCGAGCTCGGGCAGGCCCTTGGCGCCGCGAATGACCTCGTGCAGCCCGAAGATCAACGACGTGCTGATCAGCGAGGGGACGGCGACCAGCTCGCGAGCGACGGTGCCGATCGCCTGGCGAGCGCGGGGGAACCCCGACGCTGCCATGCCCACGCCGCGTCCGATCACACCGAGCATCCCGCGACCCTGGCCCTTCATGCCGCGCGCGATGCCGACGTGAGTCGCTTTGCTCTGCTTGGCGATCCACGCTGCGATCGGTGTAGCGATCTGCTTGGCGGTCGCGCCCGTCCGCATGGCCGTGCCGATGCCCGACACGATCGCGCCGGCAGCCATCCGGGTGAGCCCGACGACGAACGCGATCTTGATCGACGTAGCGATGATCGCTGCCGAAGCCTTCGCCTTCATCCACAGCGTCTGCCAGTTGTTGGCGAAGAACGTCACCGCTCGCTCGACCAGCGACACGCCACGCTCGAACGCACCAGCGAGCTTGCGACCGAAGAACGAAGCGGCGGTGTCGAGCTGCTCGAGCGACTGGCCGCCGAAGAAGCCTTGGTCGCTCGAGATCCGACTGAGCGAGGTCTTGACCGAGTTGTAGAGCGGCTGTGCGAACGAGAGCGAGAGTCGATCGAGACCGCTTTCGGCCGCGGCGAGGATGCCCTCGATCGATGCCTCGTAGGCATCGCCCACCTCGGGTGGGATCCGAGACAGCACGCTCTCGATCACCGAGAGTCGCTTCTCGGGGTCGAGCTTGTTGAAGGCCGCGGCGATGTCCCGCGGGATCTGTTTCTGGGTGACCTCGGCCATCGCCTCGCCGAATGGTCCCTGCAGCGCCGCGAACGTGCGCACGTCCATGCCCGCGAGGCCCTGCGACATGCGACCGATGTCAGCCCCCAGCTGCTTGAAGTCGCCTTCCACGAGGCCGACGAGCACCGCCGATTTCGAGATGATGCTCTTCTGGCGTTCGAGGTCGTGGGTGATCGACGACAGGCCGCTGGCCATCATCGTGTACATCAGGTTTATGTCTCGGAACGCACCCGGCGACTTGAGGGCAATGTCGTAGATGTCCTGCTGCATCGCCGCCGCGCGCTCGAGGTTGGCGGCGAATTGCGACGTCTCGCCGGACAGCACAGCGACGTCGGAGGCGCCCATGTTGAACGCCTGAAACATGGTGCCGATCGTGAGCTGCGACGTCTCGAGCAACTCGGCGAACCCGAGGCCCCGCTTGGTCGCGGCCGCGATCCCGCCGGCGAGACCAACCCCCGCAGTCGCGGCGCCCATTTTGGCCAGGCCGCCAACGATCTGCCCGGTCGTGCCGGACATGCGAGCGCCGATCTCGTTGAATCGTGAGCCTGCGTTCGACCACCTCGTGCTGAAATCATCGGCCGCAGCTCCCCCGGCCTTCATTTGGTCGAGAAAGGTCCCCTTCGTGGTCAGCCAAGCGTTGACCTTGTAGTTGATCTCCTCGGCCATGCGCGGCCAGTCTACCGCGCCTCACAAGCCGAGCCCGAGCTGGCCAACGCGCGCAGTCTCGTGGAACGCTGCAGCCCGACTCCTCTCGATGCATCGACGGCACCAACCGGTCTCGCGATCGTACCCGACGACGGCTCGGCATCGTGGACAGCGAGCCTTGTCCGGCAGGCTGTACGGGTTGCGGAGCCATCGAAGCCACGCCGCCTCGCAGCACTCGGCACAGGGTTCGGGGTCCATCGAGGGGAACGGCGGCTCGACCTGCCTGAGCCCACCGCAGCTGAGGCAGGGCTCGATCAGCAGGTCGAGCTCGAGCTGGCCCTCTCCTCCTCGTCCCATGCGAGGGACAACCGACGCCAGCAGGCGTCGCTTCCCGGTTCAATCATCCGGGTAGATTTTGTCGTTGAGGTCGCTGGTCGCGTCGGCCCACTCCTCGAGGTCCGCGAGCGTCCAATCCGTCATCGGGTTGATGCCCACCGCACTCGGCGGAGCACACCTGGCGATGTACACCAGCCGCTGGATGATCGCTCGCCGCAATGCAGCGAGCGACTCAGCGTCGTAGACCGTGCACGCACGCCAGAACTCGACCGCGGGCGCGTCGTCTACGTCTGCCAGCTGCTGGCCGTGGCCATCATGGCGTTTCCCACCTTGGCCGGCGCGGTGTTCATGTGCTGGTAGATCTCTCCGACGATGCTGCGGCCCTTCGGTCCGATCGCGTTGAGCCAGTCGTTGATGTACGTGTAATCCAGGTTTTTCTTGCCGCCGATCATCACGATGGCGCGCTGCAGCAGGGCCATGTGCGGGCTCGGATCTTTGCTCGCTGCGAGCTCGTCTTTGAGCGTGATGGTGGTCATGCCGAATTCGAGATCGGCAGGCGACCTGGTACGGGACCAATCTGGTCCGGCCATGATCTCGTGGGCGACATCGACGGGGAATGTGAAGGAGCGGTACGGCCGATTTGCTCGGCCACCGCTCATCGCAAGCGGGTTCTCGGTGCTGAGCGTGCCCATGACCAGGTCCGACGATTGCTCGATCGGCCCCTTGTGCGGGATGCCGGCCGGCGGCTCGGCGGGAGGACTGGCGGGCGCTTCGGCTCGCATGTGGGGCTGCTGTTGGTTCAACTCGGCGGGCCAGTTGGGACGACGATCGCTGGTAGACATGCGAGCAGAATCCCACCGCCATCGTTGCGGTGCAACCGATAGGGTGCGAGCCTGATCGCGTGATCGACTACACGCTCTACGACGACGAGACCGAGCGCGAGCTGACTGGCTCGGCCCAGTGGGCCATCGTGATCGCTGACGGCGAGCCGAAGATCGTTGGCGCTGCTCCTCAGTCGCAGCTCTACGCCGCTCTGCTCGGCCTCGCGGAGTCCATGGTCGGCCAGGTCGGTCCGGCTCGGATCCCGGTCTCTCGGCGATGGCAAGCGGTACACGCCGCGATCGCTGAGCTGCGCGCGGCAGAGGTCCAGCTGCCCGCAGGCGCTCGCCCGCCGATCACCGCCACCGATGTGCTGCGGCTGGTCGAGGAGCGTCTTGGGTCCGCTGCACTGCGCGACGTTCAGGAGGCAGTGTTCGAGCTCGCCAGCGGACGTATCCCGAGTTGATCGGGGCTATGCTCGCCGCATGGCAGAGCAGACCATCATCACAATCTCGTTGCCCCCCACCGCCGAGCAAGTCGCAGCGCTGCGCGAGGCTGGCCCAGGTGCGGTCGTCCACCACCCTCGCGCTAGCTCGCCAGCAGCTCGCCGAGACATCGCTCGGGCGCTGCGGATCGCAGGCCTCGAGGACAAGCTCGTGCGGTCGCTGGGCTACTCGGAGCGCGGGCCAGCACCAGCCCCGCGCGTTGTTCTTGGCAACAAACTCGCCGGACCCCTCGCGCAGCATTACGAGGCGTCCGACGTCGAGATTGGTGAGCTGCCGTCCGACTAGATGAACTTGTGCGTGGAGGTTTTGCCGTCGACCTTCGCGTTTATGTACTCCTTGCGGCCGCCCGACTCCAGCGGGAGCTCGGCGAATTTCAGGTCGACGAGCACGATCGTTCGGACGACGCCGCTGGGAAACAGGAACGTGACCGCGGCATCGATGCGGATCGCTCCGCCCGGCTTGCGTTGAGCCCTCGCCACGACGGCCTCGGTGAACTCGAAAAACTCGGCGCCGTCGAGGTGCAGATCGGCCTCGATCTGCGTGCCGTTGTAGATCTCGTCGTACTCCATCGAGTCGCCGCCGAGGTACTCCTCCTCGAGCCGCTCGAGGTCGATGGTGATCGTGTTATTGCGGACGAGCCCGATCCGAGTCGGCACACCGTCGCGCACGATCGAGAAGTGGACGTCGGCGCCCTTGATTCGTTGCGTTGCCATGTTGGTGCTCTCCTACTGCGTGTGATCAGGTCGCTTGGTTGACCAGGGTGGCCGTGTTGACGCCCGGCCCCGCCGTCGCCCGGATGATGAGGTGGTCCATGAATGCGAAGGTCTGAACCTCGATGGTGTGCTCCTGGAAGCCCTGTCGCGCGAGTGCGTCGGTGGTCACGTCCTTGACCACGTAGCCAGCGATCCGAGCTGTCGAGCCGTCGCCGGTCGGCGATGCGAGGTCTTCGAGAAACACGTTGAGCTGCTCGGTCAGCGTGCGGCGGTTGAGCGGCGATCCGGTCTTGCCGACGAACGGTTTTGCGATTTTCTTGTACGAGTCGAGCAGGAAGTCGGCCATGCGCCGGCGCGAGCCCGAGACGAGCTCCTCGTCGGCGATCGGGTCGACCGACGTCACGTCCTTGACGAACTCGGGCCCGTTGTCGCGGTCGACCTTCGGCGACAGGATGCCTCGCGCGATCAGGGCCTGGTAGTCGCCCACCTTGAGTTCGGAGCCGCCGCGCTCGGGGTCGTAGGCCGCCTCGAGCGAGACGAACTCCTGCTCGTTGACGTCGGTGTCCGCGAGCCGCTGCGAGAGCTGCTCCTCGGGTGGCAGGATCGCCGCGGCCACGGCTGCGAACGAATCCAGGCCGACGTCGACGCGTCCATCCGACGAGAACCCAGGGCCGGCAGCCGAGCCGCCGATCCGAATCTCGTCGACCACGATCGACACGCCCGGGAAAGCGAACTGCACCCGGTCGCTGCGGTTCTCGGCGACCTCGCTGAAC
>Ga0172382_10000326_pt1 | contig 89218 bp, 74 predicted proteins | sample Leawel138RmetaG_FD_122245 | JGI IMG/M metagenome (GOLD analysis project Ga0172382, IMG submission 122245) | Leachate microbial communities from a municipal landfill in Southern Ontario, Canada - Leachate well 138R metaG | ecosystem: Engineered > Solid waste > Landfill > Unclassified | place...
CTTTCCTTCAAGGGGATCGAGGCTGATCGCCTGCTGGAAGAAATAGGTCCTGAAGTTGCCGCATCTGCCGGCGCAGCCTGCCATGCCGGCAAGACTGCCGTATCCCACGTTCTTGAGGCCATGCATGTTCCTCTCGAATGGGCAAGAGGAACACTGCGATTCTCCGTCGGCCGCATGTCGACCGAACAGGAAATAGACCGTGCAATCAGTGCAATTGCGGAGGCAGTGATCAGGCTTCGTAATTGATTCAGTTGTTATATAAGGCATTTTTTCTCTGCCCGATACCAGCCACTTTCCCTGAATCCTCACCGGCTTCCTTCCAAAACGTGCCTTTTTCAGCAGGTTGATGCAAAATAAGCTATAATTCTTGACAATCCGGGATGCAGTCTATATTTGTATGATGTTTGAATACATATCTAATTCGACCGGATCATGTTCATCGGCGTCTCTATCGTGTGCACGCGAGAGGACCGGGAAAGGAGAAGAACGTCATGCTTCACCGAAAGGTTATCATAACTGCCGCACTTGCCGGCGCCGGTACATTTAAAAATCAGAATCCCAATGTTCCATATACATTAGATGAATTTGCCGAAGAAGCACATGAATGCTGGAAGTCCGGCGCCGCCATAGTCCATGTGCATCCGCGGCAGGACGATGGTGTGCCGACCCATGATATCGATCGGGTAAAAGCGACATATGATGCTATTCGGGACCGGACTCCGGAACTTATCGTAAACCTCAGTTCCGGCTGGGCGTTTGGGACCACAACGGAAAAAAGAATTGCCCAGATTCTTGCCGTTAAACCTGAATTGGCCTCCCTGAACACGAATACAATGAATTTCAGCATAGTCGATCGGAAAACCGGCCGTCTTGTCTTCGATAATGTTTTTGAAAATACCTTCACTATGCTCCAGGACTTCGGCAGCGCAATGGAGGAAAATGGGATCAAGCCCGAGATAGAAGTATACGACATGAGCGGAATCGATAACGCTCTTCTTATTGCCAAACAGGGATTTTTTTCCGATCCAATGATTTTTAATTTTGTATGGGGAGTGGCGGGCGGTGCAGCCTTCAGGGCGGATGCCTTTGTCGCAATGATGCATGCCCTGCCTGAGGGAGCCCTTTTTACAACCTGTGGAGTCGGGATAGAACAATTTCCCAGTGTCACGCAATCCTGCCTTCTTGGAGGGCATATGCGGGTAGGCCTCGAAGATAATATACGTATGCCGGGTGGTGAGCTGGCTAAAGGAAATTATGAACTTGTAGAAGTTGCGGTAAAGATAGCCGAATGCCTGGGGAGGGAACCGGCGACTCCCGGTGAAGCGCGAGAAATTCTCGGAATTAAAAGTAGTTGAAAAAATACCTGTAATGGTCCCACAGCGCGCAACAAAGAATCTGAGAGCGTTGCTGCAATTCCGCTGTGCTCCATTTAACCGGCGAATATGATGGTATACAGAATGGCAGGAGGCGTTGAATGGAATCAGGTTCAGTTAGCTTAATTTTTTTCTTCGGTCTATTCTGGGCATCTGTCATTGCGAGCGTTAATCGCTATCGTCCGTTTGCAACCGCCGACTTTTGGTCCGATGAATATCGGCCGGCCGCCGTCAAGAGATTCGGAATTTCCTTCGTGCTGCTTAATCTTTTCCCTGTTTTCTGGCTCTGGTTCCTGTACCGATTTATAGTGCCCCAGAATTCGGGGGTGCTTCCGGTGCTTTCCGCAGCCCTGGCGTCTCTTTCAGTCTTAGGCCTTCATAGGGTATTGCATGCTCTTATAGCTTCTGACAGTACATTTCGCTGCTTTTTTCAATCCGACGAGCATATAGATATCGCCAAGCAGTGGCAGGAGCGAGGCGTGAACTCGTTTCTTGCACATTTCATTCCTGGCATTGCATATCTGCTAGGTTTTGCTTTTTTTGCCTGGATAATGGGCAAGTTTTCGTGACCTCTGGTCTACTGGTGTCGCACATGCGGGCGGAGCGGACACTCATTACTCGAATTTCTTCAATAAAATCTCCCTTATGAGTTTGGGATTGGCTTTTCCTTTCGATGCCTGCATAGCCTGGCCGATGAGGAATCCCATAGCCTTTTGAGTGCCCGCCTTCAAATCGGAAACTGCCTGCGGGTTTTTTGCCAGCACTGAATCGATGAGCGATACAAGAGCATCCGTATCGGAAACTTGTCTGAATCCGAACTCATTGACGATCGCCTCCGGGGTAGAATCGGTGGAAAAGAGTTTCGTCAATACCTCGCGTGCCGACTTGGCGTTTATTTCATCGCGCTCCAGCATGCCAATAAGTGAGGCAAGGCGTTCCGGCGTGATGGTAAGATTGGGAAAGGTCTGGTTGTTGTCTTTCATCAACGGCATCAATTGTGTTGAGATCCAGTGGACGGCAGTCCTCGGCGGTATGGCCAGTTTGGTGACCGTTTCGAAATACTCCGACAGTTCCCGTTCGGAGCTCATAAGTGAGGCTTCATCGTGATTCAGGCCGTACTGGTCGGTAAACCGTGCTGCCTTCCGGACGGGCATTTCGGGAAGCCGGGTTCTCATCTTGTTGAGCCATTCTTCAGATATCGTTATTGGAGGAACCGAAGGATCGGGAATACATGGGCCTTCAAATTTTCCCCTCATTGGCAGGGTCACTTTTTTTTCCGGATCCCAGAGTCGTGTATGAAGGATGATCGGTTCGCCGGTATCCAGGCATTTTGCCTGCCTTTCGATTTCATAGGCGATAGCATCCCCCACGTTATGGATAGAATTCATATTTTTAATTTCAACTTTTGTGTTGAGTTCTTCGGACCCCTCCGGGCGAATCGAAACATTGGCATCGACCCGCATTGTTCCTTGTTCCATGCTGCATTCCGCACTTCCGGCATAGCGAATCTGTGCTCGAAGAGCTTTGATATACTCCATAGCCTCGAAGGGAGTTCGAATATCGGGTTTGCTTACAATTTCCGTAAGTGGCGTTCCTGCCCGGTTAAAATCGACGAGACTTATCGGAGTTCTGCCCTCGGTTTCATGCATAAGCTTTGCAACATCTTCTTCCATATGGACCTGATGAATGCCTATTTTTTTCGGACAGCCTTCTTCGTCGAAGATTTCAACCCACCCGTTTTTTGCCAGCGGCTTGTGAAACTGGGAAAGCTGAAACCCTTTGGGGAGGTCAGGATAATAATATACCTTCTGGTCAAAGGCATTTACGGGCTGTATCTCACAATTGAGAGCCAATGCAGTGATCGTTGCCTTTTCAAGCACTTCCTCGCTGAATCTTGGAATGGCGCCGGGCAGCCAAAGGCAGATAGGACAGGTATTTTTGTTCGGATCGTCTCCGGGGCAGTTCGGGCAATCACAGAACATTTTTGTTTTCGAGTTAAGTTGTACATGTATTTCAAGACCAATAACCGCTTCGTATTTCATCTTCGACCACTCCTTTTTTTACCGGACAAGATACCGTGCGAGAGAAAGCAATTCTCCGTCTCGCAGATGCCTTGCTATAAACTGAAGTGACAGCCCGTCCTTTGAAGGCAGGCAAAGAGCAGGGTGTCCCGTCACATTTGCCGGAAGGGTAAGTGCGCACAGATCATATAATGTGTCGATGGCGGTTGTTTCCGACTCCGGTACTGACCGAACTGCCTGTGGAAGCACAAGAAAATCTATAGTGTCGAACAGGGTTTGCACTGTCTTGAGAAGCTTTGCCCGGATACGGCAGGCTTTTTCAAAAGTTCCGTAATCTTCAAATTGGAAATACGCTCCCTGAAAAAGAAAAGATTTGACTACAGTTCCGAAAGATTCGGCGCGAGACTTCAGATACATGTCATTCCAGTTTTTTGCTGCGCCTGCCCTGTGGCCGAAACGAACTCCATCATATTTACCTCCGCTGGAAGATGCCTCCACGGAGCCTACTATGTGATGAACCGTCCGGAAAAGGTCGAAATCTTCCAGACTGATTTCCTTAAGCATAAATCCGGCATCTTCAAGTGCTTCCAGCGCTTCTTTGAATATTTCCTCTTCCGCGGGAGCAAGGAATGCGTGTGCCTGTGTGATCGTTCCGATAGTGGTTGCGGACGGTTCAATTTCATCGCTGCTATCGAATGAAGGAATGTCCGGGGACATTGAAAAGTCTCTTTCATCGAAACCGGTTGCAGCTTTCAGCACGTCCGTAATGACTTCGGGTGATTTGGCGATAATACCGATACATTCCATTGAGGGTATAAGCCCGATAAATCCGAATCGTGACATGATACCGTAACTTGGCTTGAAGCCTATAAGTCTGTGTGCTGCCGCAGCAATTCGTGCCTCGCCCATCATGTCCGCAGAGAGTGTCGCGTCGGCATAGCCTTCTGAAACCGCACGGGCGGAGATATTTCCGCTCAGTCCCAATCCCAGTTCGCTCATGGTGAGGTTCCCGGCAATAGAGGCACCTGCCTTTCTGAGGCGTTCCACAACAGTGGCGTCTTCAAGAGCGATAAATCCTTCCAGTGCCCGTGAGCCGGCCTCGGTCGGCCAATTCCGCACGGATATATTGGACTGAAGCGCAATCATTGTTCCCGAAAGCGGCCCTTTCGTAATATCCGAAATCGAATCCGTGGCGGCATGTATGAAAATATTAGCTGTCATGAAACATCCCCTTTTCTTATGGAACTATTCCAGAATACTTGCGACTTTAAAGAAATCACCCTTAACGGCCGGTGCGTTTTTGAAGATTTCCCCCCGTTGTGCCACAGGATGTCTCTTAGCTTCCGATACCCGCCGCATCCGGTTTGAAACCTGCATCACTGAGAAGAGCGGATCATCATCCATCTGGATGGCGCTGACATTTTTCGCCATTTTTTGAGCCGTTTTCACAGCCTGCGCAACAATCTTTTTCTCGTCATCCCCAAGGGCGATCCGGGAGACCCAGGACAATGTATCGATCAGATCGCCTTCTTTCTGTATGCCGGATATACGTTTATCATTTCCCGGATCAAGGAGCCCTATCTCGGCAAGCTGATCCCGGGATACTCCTGACGGTGCCTGTGTGAGTGGACAGAAGGCGCTGCGGTTTTTTGGAAAAGCGATCACTTCTCTTATTGAATCAGTTCCGAGAATCATAGCAACCACCCGGTCCATTCCGAGAGCAAGCCCTCCATGCGGAGGAATTCCGTAATCGAAGGCATGGAGGAAAAAGCCGAACTTATCCTTTATGTCCGTCTCCGTGAGATTCAGTGCTTGAAAAATTTTATTTTGGACCTGTTTGCTGTTTATCCGAATGCTTCCTCCACCAAGTTCTTCACCGTTGACAACCAGATCATACGCTCTGGAGCGAAGGGATAAAAGCTGATCCCGGTCGGCCGGATCGAAATTGATATGATCCGGTGCGGTAAATGGGTGGTGACTGGAGGTAATACCCTCGTCAGCAGCTTCGAAGAGGGGAAAATCGGTAATCCAGACTGGGCAGTAGAGGCCGGGCGCTATAAGTTCAAGCCGATGTGCCAGATGAATTCTGAGAAGGCCGAGAACGGAGGTAACCACTTCATAAGAGGGATCGGCAATCATAATAATGACATCTCCGCTTTGAGCACCGAATCGTTCAATAATAGCCTGCTTTTCCGTTTCACTGAAAAACTGGACGATATTCGACTCGAGTTCTTCACCGGCGACCCTCATCCATGTCATACCTTTGGCACCAAAGGATGGAACAATTTCTTTTGCGTATTCATTCTGGAGTACGTTTTTGCTCAACCTATCGGATTGGCCTTTTATGGTGATTCCTTTAATGCGGCCTCCGCGCTCCAGTACCTGCTTGAAAATTCCGTAGGAAGTCTGTCCGAAGATATCCGTAGCCTCAATGAAACGCAGGCCGAACCGAAGGTCGGGCCGGTCGGAACCGGTAGTGTCGATCGCTTCAGTATGAGTCATACGCGGAAAGGGCCGGGGCAGTTCGATATGACCCACCCGGAACATTCGAACCGTTAATTCTTCCAGAAGTTCATAGATGAATTCCTCATCAATGAAAGACGCCTCTATATCAAGTTGTGTAAACTCGGGCTGGCGGTTGGGACGCAGGTCTTCATCACGGAAACATCTGGCGAGTTGGAAGTACCGCTCGAATCCGCTTACCATCAGAAGCTGTTTGAAAAGCTGCGGAGACTGCGGAAGGGCATAGAACCGACGCTCATGAAGACGGCTCGGTACAAGATAATCCCGGGCACCCTCGGGCGTACTTTTAGTCAGGATCGGTGTTTCTATTTCGATAAAACCCTGTTCATCAAGAAAGTCACGGATGCACTTGAATATCTGGTGGCGTTTTATAAAATTCCGCTGCATGGAAGGGCGGCGAAGATCGAGGTATCGATATTGAAGTCGAAGATCTTCAGAAACCGATTCGAGCTTTTTCATCGATGTCCCTGCGATCATGGCTTTTTCCGATATAGGGAAAGGAAGCGTGTCCGCATCACTATAAATAGCAAGAGTGTCTGCAACGACTTCGATTTCTCCAGTCTCCAGATGTGGGTTTTCCGTTCCCTCAGCTCTTTTGATCACATGGCCGCTGATAGTGATGCAGAATTCATTTCGCAATTGTCGCGCATTTTGACACACCTCGAGAGGTGATGAATCAGGGCTGAAAACTACCTGCACGATGCCGCTTCGGTCGCGTAAATGGATAAAGAGAACCTCTCCATGATCCCTTAGTGCGTCAACCCATCCGGCCAGACAGACTTCTTGTCCCCGGTCGGCAAGACCAAGCTGCCCGCAATATATTCTATGGTCCTGCATAGCAATCCTTTCCACTTCCGGTTACCGTTTTTGATGGTCTTTTGTGTAGAGTCGGATTAAACGGCAACAGATGTAGGAGTTTCATTTTTGCAGCGGAGTATATGAAGAAAAATATAGTCTGTCAAAAATTTTATTTATTGACGGGTTCGTAAGATACTCCCTGTGCCGGCCACGCCGGCAACATCGTGGAAAATAAGTGAAGCTTTCGCATATTTGTTTAAAAGCTCTTCGTTACTTAGGGCATGAGATTTTGCCCGGCTGGATCTTTTTACGATCTGCAAGGACAAAAAATTATCTGCATCTCACCAGGCCTAAAAAAATACGACGGCTTTAAGGAATTGTGATATTATTGATTTAGCCAAAAAGCAGCGGGGAAGAAAGGAGGAGGCAATGAAGATAAGCGCACGGAACACTTTGAAAGGGACTGTTAAAAAAATAAAAGAAGGCATGGTCAATAATGAAATTATGATCCAGCTTGCCGGGGGAGATGAGATTACATCCATAATTACCAAAACGTCTTGCGAATCTTTGAATTTGACGGAAGGCACGCAAGTAGTGGCAGTGATAAAGGCCTCAAATGTTATGGTTGCAGTGGAAGACTAGAAATCTTTTTTTCTCGTAATTGTAAAGTTCACCTCCGGAAGTTTCCTGTCATCAGGGCAAGCCTTGCCCGGATGCTCTTCTGCGGGTCTCATGCTGCCGGAAGTCCTTTAGGATTGCTTCAATATGCTTTCAATATCTATAATGCATTAAAACTTTTAATTGACAATCAGATATATCTGTTGGAAGTATCACTGTCAGATAAACCGGAAAAGAGCAGCAATTACCGTAGAAGCGCTTCTGAAGAAAAGTTTGAAGATGTAATGGCAAAATTATTAATAGTCGACGATGAAAAGAATATGAGGCTTGTATTAGGCGCGATGCTTAAAAAGGAGGGGTATGAAGTCTTCAGTGCCGGAAACGGTATCGAAGCTTTGAATGTCCTAGAAAAAAACAGCATAGATTCAGTAGTGACCGATCTTAAAATGCCTCATCTTGACGGTTTGGGTCTGTTGGAAAAAATCGGAGAAGAATACCCCTTGATTCCGGTCATTATTATTACCGCACACGGTACGATCGCAAATGCCGTTGAGGCGGTAAAGCAAGGTGCGTTCGACTATATCACAAAACCTTTTGATCAGGAGGATATCAAAAATATTGTAAGTAAGGCGGTAAAGACCAAAACTCTCAATGAAGGAGAACTGGTTGCGGAATCCTCAGGGTCAGGCTTACCTGAAATTATAGGTACCGGACCGGCAATGACTGATATTTACGAGATTGTTAAAACCGTTGCTCCTACAACAACAACCGTTCTCGTTCAGGGGGAAACAGGAACAGGCAAAGAACTTGTTGCAAGGGCGATTCATCGCCAGAGCTATAGGAGCAGTGGACCCTTTATTAAAATAAATTGTGCGGCTATTCCTGAGACGCTTATGGAAAGTGAACTCTTTGGGTATGAAAAGGGGGCGTTTACAGGAGCCGCAAGCAGAAAACCGGGTCGTTTCGAACAGGCACATAACGGGACTCTCTTTCTCGATGAAATTGGGGAATTGCCAAAGGATATGCAGGCGAAACTTTTAAGGGCAATTCAGGATCAGGAATTTGAAAGAGTCGGAGGGCTCGAGACAATCAAGGTTGATGTGCGACTTATCGCAGCCACAAACCGTGATCTTCGCAAGGACGTAAAAACGGGGCAATTCAGGGAAGATCTTTATTATCGCTTGAATGTGCTTCCTGTTGAACTTCCTCCCCTGCGGGAGCGAAAAGAGGATATAGCGCTTCTTCTGCAATATTTTCTTGATAAATTTAATAGAAAGTTGAACCGGAATATTGAATCTGTCGAGTTAGATCTGGTAGAATGCTGCCGGAATTATTCCTGGCCAGGAAATATACGGCAGATGGAAAATCTTATGGAAAGGTTGGTTCTTCTGGCCAAAGATACTGTTCTCCATGCGGCGAATCTTCCTCCCGAAATAAGATATACTTCCCGGGCCGAATCCGTCCAGGCACATTGTCCCGACACTTCCTCTTTCAAGGACATTTTAAAAGAGAGAACAGAGTCTATCGAACGGATAATGATAGCCAATGTGCTGGAGGAATGCAATGGGAACGTATCTCAGGCGGCGAGAAAACTGGGACTCAGCAGAAAAGGGCTTCAGCTTAAAATGATTAAATACGGACTCAGGAAATAAGTACGATCGAACACTTTTTTTTAATGATGAATTATATATTTTACGGTGAAAGAGATAATGATCAATAGAATCGCAATTGGTTTCAGACCGGGCATTGCCGATGCCCTGGGTAAAAAAACAAAAAAGAAAATACAGGAACATCTGGAAATTGGGGTTCGCGAGGTTGAAGTTATAGATATCTATACCGTGGAAGGCGATTTAACAATGGAGGAACTGAAGGCCGCAGCAGAAGGTCCGCTTTCGGATCCGCTTATCCATCAATGTGCAGTGAATCGTCCTTTGGCCCGGGATTTTGATTGGCTGATAGAAGTGGGCTTCCGGCCCGGCGTAACAGATAACGTGGGTAAAACGGCACGAGAGGCTATTTCACTTATGCTCGAGGGGAAAAAAGGAGAACCTCAGGGCGTCTACACTTCTCGACAGTATCTATTACGAGGTGATATTGAAGTATCAGATGTTGAGAGGATTGCCGCCGGTATTTTGGCCAATGACCTGATAGAACGATATGAAATAATAGAAGGGCGTGCGTGGGATTCCGAAAGAGGAGTTGCACCTGCGGTTCCTCATGTACATATAGAAGAAACGCTCTGTGTTGAAGAAATAGATCTCGGGGTATCTGATGAAAAGCTTCAAGATATAAGTAATAAAAGGGTTCTTGCCTTGACAATAGAGGAAATGAAGGCAATCCGGGATTACCTGGCCCGAGAGTCCGTCATTCAGGAGCGAAAAAAAAGGGGTCTTGCCAAAGGTATAACAGATGTAGAGCTGGAGGCACTTGCGCAAACATGGTCCGAGCATTGCAAACACAAGATATTTAACAGTATTATTGAATATGAAAACGAAAGAGGGACAATTGAGATAATAGAATCCCTCTTCGATACCTACATCAAAGGCTCAACCGGGAAAATCCGCGAAATAATGGGTGATGAAGATTGGTGCCGTTCCGTTTTTGTCGATAACGCGGGTGTAATAGAATTTAATGAGAAATTCAACCTTGTATTCAAAGTGGAAACCCACAATTCACCATCAGCGCTCGACCCCTATGGCGGTGCTCTTACCGGAATAGTAGGCGTGAATCGGGATCCTTTCGGAACAGGAAAAGGCGCGAGGCTGATTTTTAATACCGATGTCTTCTGTTTTGCCAGTCCTTCCTACAGCAAGGCGTTGCCTCCGCGTATTCTTCACCCGAGGCGAATTTACGAAGGAGTCCGTGAGGGGGTAGAACACGGCGGGAATAAAAGCGGTATTCCCACAGTGAATGGCTGTATCGTCTTCGACGACCGCTTTCTGGGGAAACCACTCGTCTACTGCGGCACCGGAGGCATAATGCCGGCTGTGATCAATGGAGCGCCAAGCCATATTAAGGAAATCATTCCAGGAGATTTTATCGTAATGACGGGAGGGAGGATCGGCAAGGATGGTATTCATGGCGCAACCTTTTCTTCGGAGGAACTTCATGAAGGATCTCCAGTGACAGCTGTACAGATCGGGGATCCCATTACGCAGAAAAAGATGACCGATTTTCTTTTAATAGCCCGCGATAGAGGCTATTATCGCGCAATTACTGATAACGGGGCAGGAGGACTTTCTTCTTCTATCGGGGAAATGGCAACACTTTCAGGCGGGTGCGATATGGATCTTGCACGTGCGCCTTTAAAATATCCCGGTCTTCAGCCTTGGGAGATCCTCGTATCGGAAGCCCAGGAGCGAATGAGCCTGGCAGTAAAACCTGAAATGCTGGATTCATTTCTTAACCTTGCAAAGCGAATGGATGTAGAGGCCACGGTTCTGGGAACATTTACCGATTCAGGAAAATTTCACATTCGATATGGTGATTGCACAGTAGGCTTTCTCGACATGCACTTTCTTCATGAGGGACTTCCCTCAATGAGGCTTAAGGCCGCATGGACTCCTCCCGTACACGATGATTTTAATCTTCCGGTGCCTGCAGAACTGGGGCGGGCATTGAAAACAATGCTCTCAAGACTGAATATTTGCAGCAAGGAATCGGTGGTGCGGCAGTATGACCATGAAGTTCAGGGAGGAAGCGTGATAAAGCCTCTGGTGGGAAAAGACAATGACGGCCCCAGTGATGCTTCAGTGATCAGGCCGCTTCTCGATTCTTTTGAAGGAATAGTAATAGCGAACGGCATCTGCCCCCGTTACAGCGATATAGACACTTACCATATGGCGGCCTGCGCTATCGATGAAGCAATAAGGAATGCAATTGCCGTCGGCGGATCGCTGAAGAGACTTGCTGGAATTGACAATTTCTGCTGGTGCGATCCGATTGAATCGGAAAAGACCCCTGACGGCCGGTATAAACTGGCACAGCTTGTTCGGGCGAATCAAGCTCTTTACGATTATACATGTCTATATGGGGTCCCCTGCATATCCGGGAAAGACAGCATGAAAAATGATTATATTATAGGGGATACTAAAATATCGATACCGCCGACACTCCTTTTTTCGGTTATGGGAAAAATGGATGATATAAGGAAGGCCGTAACCATGGATGCGAAGAAATCGGGCGATCTTGTGTATATCTCAGGCGAAACCAGAAATGAACTGGGTGGGTCCGAATGGCTCGCCCTCCACGGCTTTACAGGAAATGATGTTCCCAAAGTGAAGGGAACCGAAGCGAAAGTCCGCTATACAGCACTTTCGGATGCGATTAATAGAGGGCTTGTTGCTTCATGTCATGACTGTTCTGACGGTGGTCTTGGAATCGCGCTTGCAGAAACGGCATTTTCAGGCGGACTCGGAATGACCGTTGATCTTGCGTCAGTACCGGCGCTCGACATATCCAGGGATGATTATCTTCTTTTTTCAGAGACTCCGAGCCGCTTTATTGTAACCGTTCATCCGGAATGCAAGGAAGAATTCGAAAGTATAATGGCGGGAACGACTGTGGCTGAAATCGGATTCATCACCGATGAACCACTATTCACTGTTCGAGGAATGAAGAAAGAACTAATTATCAGGGAAGATATTGCCGAACTTAAAACTGCCTGGCAGAGGCCGCTGGCATTTTAAACAATACAACTTTGGGCTAACAGAAAATTATTAACAGGTTAAATCTCCCCCTCATTCTCTGTTACCCAATCAGGAAAATGATGTATGAAAAAACGAGTACGTTCTATAGTTATTACCGGTAATGGGACGAATTGCGAAATGGAAATGGCCCATGCCTGCCGCCTTGCCGGTTCGGATGAGGTGGATATCGTCTATTTAAACGAAATTATTTACGGGGAAAAGCGGCTCGATGATTATCATTTTTTGAGTCTTCCCGGGGGATTCCTCGATGGTGACGATCTCGGTTCTGCAAAAGCAGGAGCGAATCGGATCATCCACGCACGCGTTAAAGAGAGTGAAGAACGGATTTATGATCAACTGATTCGCTTCATACGCGAAGGGAAACTGGTACTGGGAGTCTGCAATGGTTTTCAGCTTATGGTAAAGCTGGGCCTGCTTCCCTCTTTCGGAAAAGAGTATCGCCATCAGAGTGTTACGCTGACTTTCAATGATTCAGGACGCTTTGAAGACCGATGGGTGTACTTGAAAGTGAAACAGGATTCCCCTTGTGTTTTTACGAAGAATCTATCCAACCTTTATCTGCCTGTGAGACACGGTGAAGGAAAATTTTTTGCCCCCCGGGAAGGAGTGCTTGAGAAACTTCATTCCCAAGAACAGATAGTTCTTCAATACTGCGAAAGCGATTATAAAGAGCCGACCATGAGGTATCCGGAAAACCCTAACGGTTCTATTGATGCCATTGCGGGAATATGCGACGAAACAGGAAGGCTTTTCGGCCTCATGCCGCATCCCGAGGCCTATACTCACAGAACCAATCATCCGCGCTGGACAAGGGAGACGCTTCCTGAGGAGGGGATGGGTATTTCTATTTTCAGAGGGGCGATCGATTTTATACGCAAAGAGATTCTTTAAAAATAGGTTGCGTGAAATGACGGATTCAGGTAGTGGTCTATTCCTGTATGTATTTCAATTTGTAATGAAGAAGCATGACAAAAAATGAAATATAGTAATTTAGACAAGCTTTTCAATCCTCGAACTATCGCTCTCGTCGGTGCATCGGCCAATCCGGTGAAATGGGGATTCATTGTTTTTTTCAATATTTTAAAAGGAGAATTCACAGGGCCTGTCTATCCGGTAAATCCAAAAATAGAATCCCTTTTGGGGATTCCCTGTTATCCATCGATTGAAACGGTTCCCGATTCAATCGATCTCGCAGTCATTACTACTCCGGCGCCGACCGTCTCATCTTTGATAGATGAATGTGGAAGGAAGGGGGTATCGTTTGTTGTAGTCATTACCTCGGATTTCAGCGAAACAGGTGCCAAAGGCGCCGATATGGAGCAAGAAATAGTTGAAAAGGCCCGCAGTTACGGAATGCGGCTCGTCGGGCCCAATACCATGGGCATTTTTAGTGCGAAAACACATCTGCATGCATTAATGCCGCCGGTCATGCCTCTGCATGGATCGCTATCCATGTTTTCTCAAAGTGGAAATGTGGGTGTTCAGATGCTGTATTGGGGTATAAACAAAGGTGTAGGATATGAAAAGTTCGTAAGCAGCGGCAATGAAGGTGATTTAAGATGTGAAGATTACCTTGGCTATTTTGCCGAGGATGAGGCAACCACGGTAATTTTAGCATATTTGGAAGGCATCGATCCGGATTCGGAATTATATAGAACAGCCCGCTGGGCCTGCCGGAAAAAACCTGTACTTATATTCAAAGGAGGGCGAACCAAAACAGGCGGCAAAGCGGCTGCTTCGCATAGCGGGGCCATGGCCGTATCCTCGAAAGTTCTGAAGGCGGCATTTCACCAGGCAGGTATCATTGAGATAGATGATAGCCAGGGACTGGTAGATTGTGCCAAAGCCTTTTCTGCATACCCTATTCCCAGGGGCAGCCGCATCGCAATTCTCACCCGTGGAGGAGGATGGGGAGTTATAACAGCCGATGCATGCGAAGAACATGGTTTAATAGTCCCCCCTCTTTCCCGGGAAATACTCGAGAAGCTGAATACCATTCTTCCTCCTTACTGGAGCCATGCAAATCCTGTGGATATGGCAGCTGTAATTACATCGAAGCCGTATCTGGAATGCCTTGAAATCTTGGCGCAATGGGATGAGGTAGATGCAGTAATTGCCCTTGGCGGATCGATTCAGGGTGCTCTTGATTTTAAAAATGATGTAAAAGGAACCGAAGAGCTAAAGGAAAGCTTGGCCTTTGCACGCGAAATTGCCAAAGATTATGCAGAGAAGAACGATATTGTCCTTGACCTTGCTCGAACGCTGGTGGACAAAACCGGAAAACCTATTATAATGGTCACTTTGGGAGATTATGAGGATCATAAATCGGATCTCACAAATCATCGGGTAGTTTCCTATCCTACCCCGGAGCGAGCTGTCAGAGCGCTTGCGCGAATGGTCGATTATCGGCGTTTTTTGAATTCGCCGGACGAGGATATTAAACAATAATAAAAGGAGATATGGGTATAATGAAGATTTTGGAAGAAGCATTGAAGCGAGGAGATTCAACCTTATCTGAACATGATTCGAAGCTCTTTCTGGCCTCGCACGGTATTCCCGTAACCCGCGAACAAATCGTAAAGACTGAAGAAGAGGCTGCATCTGCAGCGGCTGAAATCGGCTATCCAATAGTGCTGAAAGGATCAGGAGCTGAATTGGCACACAAAACAGAAATGAACCTGATAAGGCTCGATCTCAGGACTGACGGAGAAGTCAGGGAGGCCTTCAAAAGCCTGAAGAAAAACTCTGCTGTAAAGGAAGTATTAGTGCAGCAGATGGTAAAAGGGGACAGGGAACTCGTGGTAGGGCTCACACGAGATCCTCAATTTGGCCCTTGTGTTATGTTCGGACTCGGGGGAATTTTTACTGAAATACTTGAAGATGTTTCGTTTCGTGTAGCCCCCCTCACTCAGTGGGATGCCGAGGACATGATGGAAGAAATCCGGGCAAAGAAAATTCTCGGAGCGTTCAGAGGAAAACCCGCCGTTGATAAAAAGATCATGGCCGATGTTTTGATTTCTATAGGAAAAATAGGACTTGAATACGAAGCAGTAAAGGAGATCGATATCAACCCTATGAAGATTTTGAATGGAAAGCCGGTTGCCGTTGATGCGTTAGTGGTGCTCAATAATAAAAAAGACTGATGTACGCAGTGTAAATTTCATTAGACGGCAAAAGCATTTGCAGATGTACCCTCTCGAAATCCGCTTTTGTTCCGGATTAGCAAAAGAGTTACATTATGCCCCCTCGCCGCCGGTAGAAAAAAGTACGGTCTTATTCTCAGAATACTGAAAGAGCATATGCTTGGGAGATGTACTTTTGTTTACCGGCGGCGGATTTTTTATTATGAATTATGAAATTAGACTCTAAAACATGCTTCCCCCTGTTGCAGCCGGACAAGTAAAAAGAGATACCTAAACGAGATAGGAACCGAAAAGGCCGGCAATTTTTCTTTCATACCAGCAGCCGAAGGGAAAAGGGTCAAGAAAGCCGCAGTGCCCTCCATGATGCTGAATGCCGATTTCAAGGGATTCATTTTTTTGGAGAGTAAAAAAATCTTTTACCGGTATGACGGGATCGTCCTCGGCTGCAAGAATGGTGAGGGGTATAGTCAAATCGGCAAATGTATTATTCAAAAGAGTATAGTTGTTGAAATATTCACGATAGCCGGCAAAATCAGTGTAGCGTTTAATCAGAATGTCAGTCATTTGCAGCGTATTTTCCATTTTAAAAATATCTTCAAAATTATATCGATGAGGGAAAAGCTGCTGTTTTTTCTCAAGAGATTGTTTCCATTTTTTCAGGAAATACTTGCGGTAGATAAAAAGGCCTGAGTCGATGCAGAGTGTTGCCTTATAAGGATCAAGAAGCGGACTGACACAAAAAATATGCCTGAGGCCTTCTATTTTCTTTGTCCCATGGCTCAGAGCCACCCGAAGAGCAAAATTCCCTCCCAATGAAAAACCAACAATGAAAAAAGGCTTTCCTTTTGCAAAGCGGGCCGTTTCATGTACAGCCTGTACTACTTCTTCGGTGAGTGCACCATGAAAGATCCCCTCGTTTAAATGATGGCTTTCGCCGTGATCTCTCAAATTAAGGCGAAAAATATCAAAGCCTTCCCTGAACAGATAACGGCCGCTATGAAGTACATATGTAGAATCCGAACTTCCTTCCCAGCCGTGAAGCAGAAGCACCAATGCTTTTGAAAGTGGTTGGGATGAATGAAAGCCGAGAAGGCGCACATTATTACCGCAATTAAGTATCGTCTTTTTTGAAGCCCTGACCATTTCATTCCTACCGGCAGCTCTTATTTTCAGACTTGCAAAGATACTTTGAATATGGGTGTTTTTCGCCCATCTCTGTGGACGGAATTCATTATCGCGCACTCCGGATAATTCATGGTTCAAGTATCTTCCTGAATTGTTCATGTTTCGTTCCTCAAAAAAAACGAGAGTTTGCCGGTACATATTTGAAAGACAATAGGTGGTGACCCGGGAAAAAGCTGATCCGCGGTCAAATTTTCATGTCTAAAAAGAGCTTCTGAACTATCCGCGAACTTTACGTGCTTTTCATTATATTGTCGGCGTGGCCGGCACAGGGAACTTCTAGATACGCGATGTGACGCATCAGTTACTTTTCATCCGGCTTGATCATCATAAGGAGCTTTTTACCACATTATCAGCAACATAATCGTAATCGTCAATATATGAATGATTCGCAGTTGCTTTGTCAAGTTCAAAGCTTGGTAAAAAAGGTTGACAGGTGTATGCAATCGACTTATGTTCTCTCCTCGATACCGTTAAGCCATGCTGCACGTATCGATATTTTTTTAGCTGCTTTTATCTCTTGAAAAAAAATATGAGGAGATTTATGAGAAAATTCTTTCATCCTGATTCAATAGCAGTGATCGGTGCAAGTGAAAGACCGAACAGTCTTGGTAATCAAATCATTATAAATCTGCTTTATGGATATGAAGGCCGGATATTTCCCGTCAATCCGAAGTATAAGTCCATAATGGGAATTCCTTCGTTTGCGTCAGTTGAATCCATCCCCGATACTGTGGATCTGGCAATCATCATTGTTCCGGCCTCCGCTGTTCCTTCTGAGCTTGAGGCATGCGCCCGAAAAGGAATTGACAGAGTTATGATTCAAAGCGCAGGGTTTTCAGAAGTCGGTTCCGAAGGAAAAATACTTCAGGAAAAATGTAGCGCCATTGCGAACGCAGCCGGCGTCCGCCTGTGGGGGCCGAATTGCATGGGGCTCGTCGATATACCGAGGAAGCATCTTTTTACTTTTATGCATCCGAAGGTGTATGAGGACGGGTTAATTGAAGGGCGGATATCGCTGATCGTTCAGAGCGGCATGTTGTCGGCGGGTTTTCTCGCCGATTTGATGAGTAATCGCGGGATAGGTGTGGGGAAGGCCTGTTCAATAGGAAACAAGATGGATATAGATGAATGCGATATCATGGAGTACCTCCTTGAGGATGATGAAACTGATGCTGTAGCTCTTTATCTGGAATCAATTCCAAGAGGAAGACGGTTTGCCGAACTTGCGAAGAACTCACACAAGCCTATCGTGCTTCTCAAAGGAGGGAAAAGTTCAGCCGGATCAAAGGCTGCTCTCAGCCATACGGCAAGTCTGGCGGGCAATGCCGTGCTTCAAGACAGCGTGTTCGAAATGGCCGGAGTTACCATTGCCCAGGATTTTCAGCAAATGATGGAACTTGCGTTCGCGCTTGCGACTATTCCCCACACTCCTTGGCCGTGCCGTACGGCTGTTTTGACATTCAGCGGAGGCGCCGGTATACTTTCTTGCGATCTATTGGAGGAGAAAGGACTAACTGTTACTCAATTCTCTTCAGATACGATTGCAAGATTGAATTCCGTCTTTCCCGAATGGCTTTCTGCATCGAATCCGGTAGATTTATTCCCTGCCTTCGCTTTGAAAGGACCACGAGCTGCATACGCAGGTGCCTTTGACGCCCTGCTGAAAGATGCTGATACCGATGTAATTTTTCTTCACTATTTTGCCGGTCTGGATAGGAATCATGAAGCGATAGGCAGAATGAAAGAAGCAGCCGATAGTGCCGGAAAAATCCTTGTATTCTGGGTTATAGGCCGGCATGAGGGGGCGAGGGAATTCAGAAAGGAAGCTCAAAAATGCGGGATACCCGTTTCGGGAGAATTATCGAGAGTTGTGGAATGTCTGGCAGCAGCATCAAGGTACAAAGGAAAGAATTCTGGTGCGATATGTGAAGCTGTCCCTGAATTGCCGGTATTTGATACAGATGATTTTCTGAAAAAAGATCTTTTGGAAAATGTCCGTGATGAGTATGAAAGTAAGCGGCTGCTGGAAAAGTACCGAATTCCTGTTGTTGAGGAAATGATTGCCTTGTCGTTTGAAGATGCAAAAGAAGCCGCTGTCAGATTAGGTTTCCCTGTTGTTATGAAAGGCCTTCTTCCCGGCCGCGTGCACAAGACGGAATCGGGCCTGGTACGTCTCGGAATTGCCGATATGGAAGCCCTGAGGAGTAATTTTACTGAGCTGGAAGAAAAAATAAAAGAACAAGGACGTATCATTATACAAAGGAATCTCACTTCAGATTACGAACTAATTGCCGGTTTCCTTAACGACAATCAGTTCGGTCCCGTGGTCATGTTCGGCATGGGAGGTGTTTTCTCGGAGTTACAAAAAGATGTGGTTTTTACATTGGCGCCGCTTACAAGAGAGGATGCCCTCCGGTGTATATTGCGAATTAAAAATCTGAAACTGCTTCAGGGGTATCGGGGCATGGCACCCCTGGATTGCGAGGAAATGGCCAAAATACTTGTAAATCTGGGAAATCTCGGAGCCGGGTTTCCACAAATAGAACAAATCGACATTAACCCGTTCGCAGTCGTAAAGGGCTCTCCAATTGCGGTAGATGCCACTGTAGTTACAAAGTCTTAGAAAGTATGTGCTAATTTCCAGCAGAAGCCATCTGGGTTTCGTGCCCCAGAATGCATATCGGTTACAATTTTCTTTCTTCTTTTAACCCGTCCCCGAAAGACGGTTCCAGGGATCTCATTTCAGAATCGTCAAATTCGCTGTCGATGCCTGCAAGATAACGGGCAAGCCTCTTTTTTTCATTATAATCATATCCTATATTAAGTGCGATGGTTTCCATTACGGGTGATCCTCCTCCATGCACTCCGGCAATTAAATACCATGCGGTCATAGGTGATGCGCCTACACTTTCGACAAATTTCCATATTTTCAAAGCATCTTCTGCTTTTATGCTGCTGTTTCGAATAATGAATTTTTCCAGATCTCTTTTTGTTTCCGGTGCATCGAAGTCCTCTGAGAAGGGAAGTGTGACAGAGATTCCACCTGCGACTTCAGTAAGGATGTTGTATTCGTGGTAAATTGATTCCCCCGTCATGCGCCTTCCGACATTGGCATAGATCTCGTTCGGGAAAAAGACACCGCTCGAAGTCTTTTCGCCATATACCGCTGCAGCAACGCCCGCCGCATACGCAAGTTCGGCCGCTCCGGCATAGGCCGATAATTTTTCTCTGACATGAGGCATTTTTGCCACATTATTTGCTTCGGCTGCCAAGGCGGTCGCACCGCAAAGGACATCCGAAACTCCTGGTTTGCACCCGCTGTAGCTGTGACGGTGGGAATCGGCAAAGAGCAGGGCCATCCGTCTTCCATACTGCCATTCCCCGCACATGAAAACCCGTTCCCATGGTATAAACACATTATCAAACACAATAACCGAATCTGATACACCATATCTGGAAAAAGGAGCTGCATCTTTCTCATCTTTATCGCGAAGCCACACGGGCCGGGTAATCATTTTGATTCCTTCCTCGTCTGAGGGAACTGCAAATGATACAGCCCAGTCGCTGTCTTCTTCCGTGAGAGCCCGTGTAGGGACTACGAAGAGCACATCGGCATATGCCGCTTGCGTAATGGACATTTTCATTCCTCTTACGACTATGCCGTCACTTTTCTTCTCTACCACATGGACATAGGAATCAGGATTTTCCTGCTGCGAAGGTCGTTTCAGGCGATCTCCCTTTATGTCGGTTTGTGAACAGGTGCCGTCAAGATCTTGTAATTGATATCCATTAAGATAGTTCATGAATCGCGTATGGTATTCAGTACCGCATTCATCATCAATTTCTTTTGTGCATATGGCCAGTGCATTTATTGCGTCATGTCCCATACACCTTTGAATGCATCCGCCGACCCGGCGTGCCGCTAGACGTATAAGTTTCTGTTTTTGCAGAAGATCATAAGGATTCTGGGGCAGATGGTTCCATCTGTTTATTTGCTCTCCCGAGATTGATGACTCTGCAGTGGCAAGTCCTTTCCAGTCAGGGTTTTTTGCCAGATCGAAGGTTACGTCAAGGACATTGAGCCCCGGCATTAATCTGTGATCATCCCTGCCGACCTTCTCACCTCCGATGTATATATTTTTTTTCATTGAAAATAGGCGATCGTGGTACTGCTCTTTTGTTCTCAGCATTTTTCCCTCTCTTCCTTTTTCTTTCCTTATTCTATGAAATCTCAAAAACCCTGTCCTGCAGTGTTATTTTACTGAAATCGATTTTGCTCAATGAGGCGCTTTTTATTAAATTGTCAGTTTTTATTTCTGGTTCTTTACCATGGTTTGATGCTGACATTCCAGAGTATTATTTTTTTTCCGTGCCGTTTTATCCGATAAAGAGAACTTTTTACTTATTCTTCTTGGCTGCTCTTCTTCCGAAGTCAATTCCCAGGCGATTCATCTTGTTTCTGAGAGTACTGGGATTAATGCCAAGGAGATCCGCTGCTCCGCCGGGACCATGCACTTTCCCCTCCGATTCTTTCAAGGCTCGCCGGATGTGGCCCGCGGTTTCTTCATCAAGACTTTTAATCTTCCTTTGCGAAGCAAAGAAGTTTTCATTATTGTAATCGCCAGTCTGCAGAAAATTATCAAAATCAAGCGTTCCATTGCGGTTCAGAATTAACGCTCTTTCAATGACATTTTCGAGTTCCCTCACATTGCCCGGCCAATAATAATTTTTAAGACGATTGACGGCACCGGGAGCTATGTGTGGTTCCATATGAAAGCCCAGTTGTTTTGATTTTCGTACAATGAAATATTTGGCAAGAGCCGGTATATCATTTTTTCGTTCACGAAGAGGCGGAATGATTATGGGGAAAACATTCAGGCGGAAGAGGAGATCCTCCCGGAAAGTTCCCGATTGGATCATATCGGTCAGGTTTCGGTGCGTGGCTGCAATTATACGAATATCCACCCGGACAGGTTCGGATCCGCCGACTCTTTCTATCTCGTGCTGTTGCAGAACTCTGAGCATTCTGATCTGAGCCTGCAAGGAAAGTTCGCCGATTTCATCGAGAAAAATCGTACCTCCGTTGGCGCGTTCGAAACGGCCTCTTTTTTGTGAAATAGCGCCTGTAAAGGCACCTTTTTCATGACCGAAAAGTTCACTGTCAAGCAGGGTTTCAGGAATTGCCCCGCTGTTTACCGTAATAAAAGGGCCGTCTTTTTTATGTGATGCATGATGAATGGCTCCTGCAATTAATTCTTTTCCCACTCCGGTCTCGCCTAAAAGAAGCACCGGACTTGTGAGAGGAGCCACTTTTTTTACCATTGACATGACTCCTTTCAGCCCACCGTCGACACCAATGATTTCATCGCCTGACAGGCGCAGCAATTCCCGGTGAAGATAACGATTGTCATCAGTCAGCATGTCTTTAAGTTGCAGTACCTTCCTGTGCCTGAGAGCATTTGCCATAGCTATGGCAAATGGTTCGTTTAGAAGAGACAAAAGCCGTGCATGCTCATTTGAATATCTGTCCAGTCCCTGGACGCCTATGGCTAAGGCACCAAGATCTTTTCCTTTAATGGATAATCGCATTAGAATATTAGATGAATTATAGTGATGAAACGCCCTGGACATAACTTTGCAAATCGGATTATTTTCAGGACGGTTAACCACATTTACGGGAGACAGCCGATTGTTGTCAATAACGTCGCATGCATCATGAGGAAGTTGGGTAAGAGTATCAAGGCGATCAGCTCGAATGAAGTCTACCATTGCGATTGTTCTCATGGCGCTGAGATTCCTGTCATAAAGATGCAGGCTCATCCATTCTACCGGTATGTGTCCGTTCAAATAGAACAGGCAGTTCTGCATGGCTTTTTCGATATCAAGTCTTCCGCATATGCGAAGTGTAGCCTGGCGAAAAAATTCATTTTCGTTTACCATCAGATTCCCTTTTCAGCAGTCTTTTGTTACTATCGGTGCAACTCGCGGCACTATATCACCGGGTTGTCAAATAAGGCAATTAAAATTGCCTATTTCGACAATTCATGCGGTGGTGCGTAGGTATATTATTAGAAATATTATATTAAATTATGGCATGAATTTCGCTTTAGCAGGTGAGAGTTATGATCAAATCTTTTTTCATAATAATTGAAGTTTTTCCCCACTGATGAATTTTTTTTAAATGAAGGGGAGAAATATAACGCCTCTGTCATGTAGCGATCTTCTATGAAGGAGTTTTTAAGATGAGAGATAAAGAATTGGATATCCTGTTTGAACCTCTTGATCTGAAAAATTTTACGGTAAAAAACAGGTTTTTTATGGCACCAATGGGACATACATTTTCCATGGATCAACTGATAGAATATTTGACAGCTCGTGCCAGAGGTGGAGTAGGGATGATAACCACTGGAGTTATAAGTGTGCATCCGAGCGGCGGAGTCGGTGAAAATGATGTGGCCAGTTTTGAAACCGACGATGGAATAAAAAAGTATAAGCCTGTCGTAAAAGCGGTTCATAATGCCGGTTCTAAAATTGTAGCCCAGCTAAACCATGCAGGCCGTTATGCACCGTCATGGATGATCGGGCAGCAGCCTGTCGCTCCGTCAGCCATTGCTTCAAGATACACAGGCGAAATGCCACGGGAGCTTTCAGCGGCCGAAACAGAGGAATTGATAGAGGCATTTGCTTTGGCGGCGGTAAGGTCGCGCAAGGCCGGTTTCGATGGAATAGAATTCTGTGGATGTTCCGGATACCTGATCAGTCAATTCCTTTCACCTCTTACTAATAAAAGGAGCGACAGATTTGGAGGCGATGTTCTGGATAGAGCAACTTTTCTACTGTCTATTCTCAAGAGAACCCGTAAGCTTGTTGGGGATGATTTTGATATATGCGTAAAATTCGATGCTGAAGACGGACTTGAAGGCGGAAAGACTTTGCAGGATTCTCTTTTGCTTGCTCCTCATTTTGTAAGCGCTGGAGCGGACCGCCTGCATATATGGGCAGGCTGGCATGAAGCGACCCGTCCGATGCTTCCCATGTTCGTTCCGCGAGGGGCTTTCAGCTATCTTGCCTCTGCGATCAAGCAAATGGTAGATGTTCCTGTTTCAACAGTCGGAAGAATAAACGATCCATATGTGGCAGCAGAGATACTTCGCAATGGAGATGCGGATCTTGTAGGGCTTGCCAGGCAGCTTCTCTGCGATCCGGATTTTGTAAAAAAAACCGAAGAGGGTCGTGTTGATGAAATACGGCAGTGCACTGCATGCTGTTATTGTTTTGATCAACTGATGTTCGGCATACATGGTGCGAGCGACGTGCGGCTTTCCTGCGCACTTAATGCGGAACTTGGACGTGAAGGGGAAAAACTGCTGGCAAAATCGAAATCTCCTAAAGATATAATTATTGTAGGAGCGGGACCCGCAGGTCTGGAAGCGTCCAGGGTAGCTGCATTGCGCGGGCATCGGGTTGCTCTCTTCGAAAAGGAAGAAAAAATAGGCGGCACTATTAATACTGCAGTTCTTCCTCCCCATAAGGAAGAGCTGAAAAACATTATTGACTATTATAAAAAACAAATGGAGTTGCTGCCAATCGATTTACATCTGGGGGAAGAGTGTAATGTAACGACGATTTTAGAAATGAACCCGGATGCAATCATAATTGCCACAGGTGCGAAAGCATGTATTCCAGATATACCAGGTATTGACAAAGCGCATGTCGCAAGCGCTCTTGATGTTCTAAAAGGATCGGTTTCTACATTTGAGCAGCTTGTTATTATAGGGGGCGGTTTGATCGGTCTTGAAACGGCCGAGCTGTTAGCGGATCTAGGCCATAACGTGACAGTTCTTGAGATGCTTCCAACAGTCGGATCGGATGTGGGACCATCAACACGCTGGGGAATGATTTCGAGGCTTCGCAAAAAAGTTACAATAAGACCCTCCTGTAAAGTAAAGGAAATAACGGATACCGGTGTTATATTCGAAAATGCAAGGGGCGACCGTGAAGATGTTTCTGCAGGTACGGTAATCATCGCAGCAGGGATGGAAAGTCACAGAGAACTGATTGGGAGCCTCGTTGATAGAGGCATTTCTTTTTACGAGGCCGGATCATGCACCACACCGGGTCAGATTGCAGCGGCGATTGCAGATGGCTTTAAAATTGGATGCGATCTGTAAAATATTCTGCATGAGTAAATAGTTGTGAAAAGTATAAAAAAATAATAAAAGATCCAATAATGAAGATACAAAGGAGCATTAATTATGAGGACCAGACTTACTGAAATGATGGGAATAAAATATCCCGTTATATGCGGTGGTATGATGAGGCTTGCATATCCTCCTCTCTGTGCAGCGATATCAAATGCCGGTGGGCTGGGAAATCTGACAGCGGCTATGTATAGTGATAAAAGAGAATTTCAGGACGCAATTGAGACGACGAGATCTCTCACAGACAAACCGTTTATGATCAATGTAACACTTCTTCCGTCCATCGGGATCCCGGAAGAGAGATATATGATGTATTTTGAAACCATTGCCGACGAAAAGATTGCCGCTGTAGAAATCAGCGGTATGCCCCTGAACAGGTATGCAGGAGGGGTCTATCTCAAGAAATTGAAAGATGCGGGTGTGAAAATAGTTCATAAAGTGGGATCTGTCAGGCATGGCAAATCAGCCGAAAAGGCAGGGTACGATGCCGTTATTGCGGCCGGTGTAGAAGAAGGGGGACATCCGCTCAATGAAAATGTTGCTACTACGGTACTCACACCCCGAATGGCGGAAGAACTCAAAATTCCGGTGATAACCGCTGGAGGTATGGCGAACGGCCGAAGCCTTGCCGCGGCATTATGTCTCGGGGCCGACGGAATAATGATGGCTACACGGTTTATCAATACGCTCGAATGCGCAGTACATGAAAAGGTTCGGGAAGAGATAGTGCGGCGCCAGGAAAATGAAACTGTGCTTTACGGAAATTCAATAGGATTGCAGGGCAGAGGACTTCTCAATGATTCAATGAGAGAGGTTCTTAAAATTGAAGCAAGAGGGGGTACTTTGGAGGAAATATTCCCTCATATTGCCGGTGCCCTGGGGGATGAGATCTGGCAGAAAGGGGAGGTTAGCAAGGGACTTATAGCTGTAGGCCAATCGATCGGTCTTGTTCATGATGTGCTTTCCTGCCGGGAATTGCTTGATGGTATCGTTAAAGAGGCTGAAGAAGCACTCGCTTCCGGGTTAAAGAGGTTTCAAGAAAATTGATTTGAAATTCTTTTCGGATTTATTTATCAGGCTTCCACTGCCTCTTTTATCTTGCAGACGAGATCTTTCAATCTGAAAGGTTTCTGGAGAAAGTGAATTCCTTCATTCAGTATGCCGTGATGGTCGATCATATCTGCCGTATACCCGGACATGTAAAGGACCTTGATATCGGGTTTAAATTCTTTTAAGATGTGAATCAATTCCCTGCCATTCATTTCCGGCATCACAATATCAGTAATGATGAGGGTTATCCGGCTCCCCTCCGCTTTGCAATAGGATATTGCATCCCTGGGAGTTTCCGCAATGATTACGTTATAACCAATGGATTCGAGCATTTCCCTGGTAATATCCAGAACCATTGGATCGTCTTCCACCAGAAGAATATTGCCTCCCACTTTAAAAACAGGTGCTTGAGATGATTCGGCGGCAGGTTTCTCCTTCTCGGCAGTCCGGGGTATGTAAATATGAAATCTTGTCCCTAATCCGGGTTCGCTGTATACGGATATCGCGCCGTTATTCTGTTTGATTATCCCATAGACTGTTGCCATTCCGAGACCTGTTCCCCTGCCAGCTTTTTTTGTAGTATAAAAGGGTTCAAAGATATGGTGCATCGTTTCTTTGTCCATTCCAATTCCGCTGTCACTTACGGTCAACTGCACATATTCACCCGGAAGGACTCCCACATGATTTCTGCAATAAAACTCGTCGAGGATAGTATTTTTGGTTTCGATCTTCAGCTTTCCCCCTTCATGCATTGCATCACGGGCGTTTACCGCCAGATTAATGAGTATCTGTTCGATTTGTGAGGGGTCATATTTAATCTTCCAGAGAGAATTCTCGAGTTGAATCTTGAGATCTATATGTTCACCGATGAGCCGAATGAGTAATTTCTGCGTATTGACGACCAGTTCATTGAGATTTATGATTTTAGGGGCAATAATCTGTTTGCGGGAAAATGCAAGGAGCTGCCCGGTAATGTCACGGGATCTTACCGCTGCTTTTTCGATTTCAACCAGATCGGTTAACACGGGGTGCTCCTTGGCAAGTCTCATTTTGGCCAGATCCACATATCCCAGGATGACGCTTAGCATATTATTGAAATCATGTGCAACGCCTCCGGCGAGGCGGCCCAGAGTCTCCATTTTTTGTGCCTGCATCAACTGACTTTCAAGTTTGCCTTTTTCCTCGGCTGCTCTCTTACGTTCTGTCACATCTCTGCCACTATAAAGAATCCCGGTAGGTTTGCCTTCCTGATCGCGTGTAAAGGTCGTAATAACCTCCATCCATACTGTTCCTCCATGTTTATGGTACGCTTCCACTTCTATGATTTGGGGCTTGTTTCCCTCTGTCCTTCCATATCGGGCTTCATAATTCAGGGCACATGAAAGGAGCTGTTCGACTTTGAACATTGAATCCGGTGTTATCCGTTTTGATATCGGAATATCTGCGAGTTCGTCCAAACTGTACCCTGTAATTCTTTTAATAGAGGGACTCTGATAGGTATACCGAAAATCCATATCCATAGTGGCTATCATATCAGTCATGTTTTCAACAATCATCCGATATCGTTTTTCGCTTTCTCTGAGTTTCCTTTCAAATCTTTTACGTTCGCTGATATCTCTTGTAATACCGACTATTGCGAAAGGTCCGCCTTTTTCGTCCCGGTTGAAACTAACGTTTACCTCTGTAAACATTCTACTTCCGTCTTTGCGCTTCAGCGCCATTTCGATAGTTACCGGCTCACTTTTGTCAGGAGAGATTCTCTCTTTTTCATTATCCATTTCATTTTTTAAAATCTCTTTGATTCGGGCATAGGTTTGCTGACTTACCATTTCTTGAAGTGGTATTTTTTTGAGTTCATCCGGTGAATATCCCGTAATGGGAAGAACGGAAGGACTGAAATAGGTAAAATTGAGGTCGGAATCCATTGTCCAAATGATATCATTAATATTTTCGTTGATTAGCCGCAGATGTTTCTCGCTTGCCTCAAGTTTCTGCCTCGCTTTAACTCTTTCGGTAATATCACGTCCTAATCCGTAAAAACCTATCGGTTCGCCTGTCGGTGCCCGCAAGAGTGAAACGGACATGTCAAGATAAAAAACTGAGCCATCCTTCGTCAGCAGCATATATTCGGGAAATATTTTTTCCCGGCCGGTTTTGAATATCTCGTTAAATTCCCGGAACGTGCTGTTAACCTGTTCAGGCGGTGTTACGCGACGGTAATTCATTCCCATCAGCTCTCCGCGGGTATAATTCAACTTCCGCCGCCACGACTCGTTGAAATCTGTGTAATTTCCTTTAAGATCGGTTTCCACGTATAAATCTTCCATATTTTCGAATATGGTCCTGTATTTTTCTTCTTTTTCATGCAGTGCCCTCTCGGTGTTTTTGCGCATGGTAATGTCGCGAACAACTCCTTTAAATCCTGTCGATTTGCCCGTTTCATCCTTGACAAGAGAAATTGAAGATTCCACATCTAAAAGATCCCTGTTTTTTTTAAGAATTTTCCATTCAAAACCTTTATTTGGCTGTCCTGTGACGAAAACGTGGTGAAATGCGCAATATACCTTACGGGCGTTCGCTTTATCCATCAGCCGGAGAAAATGCAAGCCCTTGAGTTCTTCCTCTGTATAGCCTAAATCCCGTATAGCCGTGCCATTGAAGAAAAGAATCCTCCCCCTGAGATCGACTTCAAAATACGTTTCTTCGATTGTATTTATGATTTTTCTGTAATGCGCGGCCTGCCGGGTGATATCTTCTACAAGCCGGGTCAGAGATGAAATTTTTTGTTCAGTTTCCCTAAGAAAAAGATTTGCTGCGTGTGCGAAACTATCAAATACGCCATTTGATGGCGTGGCAGTAATTTTGGCGGAATAGTCTCCTTCCGCTGCTTTCAAGAAGATGTCTGCCGCCTGACGGATAAAATTCTTTTCTCGCTTTGAAACCATAAATGCCTGCCAAATTGGTTATGTCGATATAATTAAGGTGCATCCTTGATCTGCCGCGTGCATAATTTTTTAATTCGAGTCTCTTGCTATATCATATCGGTTAAATAGTTCAAAACTTAATCTATTTTCATTTTTGAGATTTGCAGGTATTTCTATCAAAAATTATTCTGCGATTGAAACGGGGTCTTGATCTGTTATCGCGAAAATGGAAATGAAAAGGCAGAACGGATAGCCGTTCTGCCTTTTGCTCTGCTTGAATATTGTTGCTGAATCTTTCTTCTTTTTTAATTGAATATATCCGGCATGATATTAATCAAAAAGATCTTCCCTGACGTCCATTGTTTTAATCATGACGGGCTCTCCGTTCTGGATCTGATAGAGAGTAATCGGATACAGAGTGTGCCGTTTTGCCCCCCATATTTTGGAACCGCCGAATCGAAGCGTACCTACCGGAGTTTCCCATGTTATGCTCTCCAATGCTTCTGCAATTTTAAAAGAATCCAGGCTTTCAGCTGTTTCAATGCCCTTTGCCAAGCTAGTGGCCAATCCATATTGGGGCCAGACAGTATTGTCCCAGGCCTCTTTCCCCCATTTGGCGACAAAATTTTCATAGACCTCCTTTTGTGCAGGCGTTACTGGTTTTATAGGCCCGCCGAGAACAAGATAAGCCTTTTCAGCATGCTCCCCTGCGATTTTTTTCACCTGAGAAGGTATGGGTCCCCAGCCCAACAAGAGCGCTCCTTTGTACCCCAGTTCTCTGGCCTGTTTGCAGATAAGCGCCTCTGTCGTAGGATCAGTGTAACTGGTATCAAGAAGATCGGGCTTCAATGAAACCGCCTTGGTCAGAAGTGGAGTAAGATCTTTGCTTCCCCGCTCGAAATAAAGCTCGGCAAGTACCTTGAATCCTTCCATCTCAGCGGCAGCCCTTGAAGCCTTCATTCCCGATTTTCCCGTTGCATCATCGGGATTTACGATAACTATGGACTTGATATTTTCAGCTTTTTTTAAGTACGGGAAAATAGCTGTGGTGCTGGCCTCGATTGACGGGTTGTAAATGAACATCAAAGGATTATCCGGTGTTACCAACTTTTCTACACCGCCGGCGTTGTTAAGAGTCAGAATGTTATTCTCCTTTAGCATCGGCACGCATGCCAGAGCAGGAGAACCTCCGTGGACTGACAGGAACTTGCACTTGTCAGCAAACAACGCTCTGTTTGCGGCTTTAACCGCCTCGGCGGGTATATACTTATGATCATATACTATAACCTCGAATTCGTATTTCTTCCCGTTAACAGTAAATCCCCCTTTTCTATTGACTGATTCCGCATCCAAAGTGACTGCCCTGGAATTTGAAATGCCCCATGGAGCTACAGGCCCGCTTAGCGCGTAAATAAGCCCCAATCGAATTTTTTCGGTATTCTCCGCTCCGGCCGTGCCATTGAAAATGACAATACCTGTTGATATTAATAGAAAGAAAATTCCAAAAACAGCGATTGCCTTTTTCATCTAAACCTCCTTTTCATCAATTCCAAAGTTGAACAACCTCGTAAAAAGCTTCTCATACCGGTCCTGTTTCTTGTTCATACTAGCCTGTAAAATAGTACCTCCTTTCTTTATTTCTTCTTTTTCCGGCGGAAGAACGGTGAAAATCCGACCGGCCGAAAAGTGTATGATTTAAAGAAGAATGATTAGTGTGCCTCTTTGGATTGACTCGCGAAAAACGCTCATTTATAGTATGTCTTACAAGCTGGCAACTATGGTTCCGGAAAAGAGATGCGGATCAAAAAGATTGAATTAGAGGAGTCCCTGAGGTCTTGCTATTCAGACCGCATCAAACGGGATTGTGAAGTCAGTAAACCATACTATGCGTTTCCTGTCAAAGATATATTATGCTGTTATTTACTCATTTACGGGCCAGTCATGTGTTTCGAAAAATTGGCCCGTTTCGAGTCGACCTGATGTCAAGCCGGTTATTTGTCCAATGTAAAAAACCATTTAAGAGAATGAAATGGACCAGAAAAATATTATAATCGAACTCGGCCCCATGGGGCCAATAGGTGAGCAGGACGCTCTGATACTCAGAGTGAATCGCAATTGTCCCTGGAACCGGTGTCTTTTTTGTTCCGTATATAAGGACAAAAAATTCAGTATTCGAAATAAGGATGATGTTAAAAAAGATATCGATGCTGTGGCCTATATCCAGAGTGAGCTTGAAAAGATATCGTGGGAAATGGGAACGAACGGACGGATTAACGGCGAGACGATCAGAGAGACGTTACGACGATATCCGGCCGTTTTTGGAAGGTTTCCTCATGAAATGTCTCCGGAACAGGCGCATGCCGTCAATTCTCTGGGTGCTGTAGCAAGTTGGCTTCTTCATGGTGCGAAAAGGGTTTTCCTCCAGGATGCCGATGCACTTATAACAAAAACTGATGAATTGGCAGAGATTATTCTCTATTTGAAGGAAGCATTTCCTTCGATTGATATTGTTTCTTCTTATGCGAGATCAAAAACATGCCGGAATAAGAGTTCCGGTGAACTGGCAGTGCTTAAGGCGGCCGGTCTGAACTGGTGCTATGTAGGTATCGAATCGGGTTCAGATGATGTGCTTACCTATATGAAAAAGGGGGTCACTCGCAAAGAGCATATTGAAGGAGGCAAAAGATTCATGGAATCCGGAATTTCCATGGCAGCGTTTATCATGCCCGGCCTTGGCGGCGGAGAGGCTTTATTTGCAAAACGTCACATTGAAGATACAATTTCTGTCTTGAATGAAATCAGACCTTCGGAAGTGAGAATTAGAAGCCTGGCTGTGCATGAGGCCTCTCCTCTCTATGACAGCTGGCTTTCCGGTGATTTTCACGTTCCTACTGATGACCTGATGATAGAAGAACTCTGTTTGCTTATTCATGGGCTTGATTTTGATTGCATCTTCGAGACGCTTCAAATGACGAATCCTCTTTTTGCCGTCAGAGGGCGATTTTCAGAATTAAAGGAAGATATGTGCCAATCTATAGAAGAATACAGGGTTCTGAATGCTGACGAGAGAGCACGTTTTATTTTCAAACGGTATGTCGATGAGGGGTATCTTTCATTTGTGAGGAGATGGGGAAAATGTGATGAGGAGCTTCAGAGAATAATTGAAACAGCGCGGATCAGCCTGAAAAAAGGCAATTGCGATGCGATAGAAAAAGTGAACCGGGCCGTTTTCGCAATCAAGTCAAAAGGAGTGCCATGAGAATTTAGAAATTGAGAGCTTTGCGTAACCTTTTTCTTCGTCATTTCTGACAATCGGAGCGCGACCGGAATCCGGGGAGTAGATGAGAATACTGATGCCGCCGGATTCGGGTCACGAAACTAATTCTGCTCATTTAAATGGAAAAAGAACAGATCACTTTCATAGAAAAAATTCTTCACCGATTGTCGGAACTCGAATCGATCCCTCTAATCCCGATGATTTCCAGGCTTTTTCAGCTTCACTTTCCCATCGATCATCGGACCAGCCGTACCCGCAATTCCCTTCTCCATCTTCATGACCGCTCATATGGACAATAAGTGTCTGATGAGGGTGAAGAACCGAAGCATATTTTTTGACAGTATAAAAAGAAAGGTGCCCCGTGTTAAACCCCTGTACTTCTTCGACACTCCATTCCAGGCAGTCAATAAAGAGATAATCCGCACCGATCATCAAATCCCGGGCATGTGCCTGTTCATCAGTTTCGGGACGAAGTATCCACTCATTCATATTATCAGCATCCCAGAGAAGTATTGCCTTCTTCGATTCGGTTTCGATGACGAAAGAAGCACTCGAGTATAGCTTATTCTTGAATGTAAGGGGATCTATATCTGCCGTATAATGAGAAACAGTAACAGGGGTGATTTTAATTCCTTCGATGCCCAGCGGGACAGCCTCGAGTATTGCTCCGGGTGACGATACTTCTTCGCTTATATATGGACGAAGATGCCTGTACCACTCATAGGAGTAATTTTTTTGAAGCCATCGGGCTGTGCCGTTCCTGCACCACGCAGGAATCCTGATAAATTTTGTGTTCCGGTTCCGAGCCATACGTCTTAATGTTTCTCCCAATCTATTGAGTTCGAGAGTGTGATCCGGATGCCAATGACTAAAAAGGAGCCAATCCAGTCTCGCATCAGCCGGGGAAAAATAGTCACAGAGACTTCTTGTAACGCCGAGCCCTGTATCGACAAGACAATGCCATGCTACCTCTCCATTTTTTTTATCCGTTCCTACAATTGATGCTGAGGTATTTGCTACGTGTTCATCTCTTTGGCATCTTGCGCAGAAGCAACCGAATTCTTTTAAAAAAGCATGGCCCAAACCATTTATTACAAGGCGAAAATCCATAAAACCCCCATTGGTATTCTCTTATATTGGAACCATGAATAATTAAACCAAACATTTTGCTTTTTTCAAGGATAAAAAAGAAATCGATTAATGCTTGACAACATGTCATTATTGGCATATGTCATCGCAGTACAAGATCCGTTTGTAAACAAAATATATGATCCTGCTCTCTGCTAAATGACTGCCGTTCGCATTAGTGGAATTTGGTGCAGCATAACGCAGAGATCGGACTTTCAACGAAGCGGTCAATTTTAGAGGTTCAAAATGTCACACACAATGTTGCAGTTGAATGGAATGCACGTAAAATTTGAGCCCGGCCAATCGATCCTTGATGTCGCGACGAATTCGGGGATAGAGATACCAACGCTCTGTTACTTAAAAGAGGCTGCACCAACCGGGGCGTGCCGCATGTGTATGGTTGAAGTGGCGGGTGCACGGTCGCTTGTCGCCGCCTGCAGCACTCCTGCTGCCGAAGGTATGGAAATATGGACGGATTCGGAAAGAGTTCACAGGGCCAGGAAGTTGAATATAGAACTTCTTCTGGCAAGCGGAGAACATGACTGCCTTGTCTGCGAGGCAAACGGCAATTGCCGTCTCCAGGATCTGGCATATAAATACGGAATTATCCAAGTACGGTTTCCCCGCAGTTTCCACCCGCATCAGAAAGAAGAAGAAAATCCTTTTATCATTCGCGATTTCAGCCGCTGCATCCTTTGCGGCCGCTGCGTGCAGGCCTGCAACGAAGTCATGGTAAACCGGGCCATAAGTTACGGCTACCGAGGCTCCCATTCAAAGATAGTCGCCGGTACCGATCAATCCTACTTCGACAGCGACTGTGTCTTTTGCGGACAGTGTGTCCAGGTCTGCCCCGTCGGCGCACTCGTAGAACGGAAGTCGAGGTACAGGGGTCGGACCTGGGAACTGAAAAAAGTACGTACCACCTGTCCCTACTGCGGTGTTGGCTGCCAGCTCTGGCTTCATGTAAACGACGAAGGGCGCATCGCGAAAGTGACCGCCGTGGAGGACGGTGCGCCGAATAAGGGCCGCCTCTGCGTGAAAGGACGATTCGCCTATGATTTCATCTATTCAGAGGACCGGCTTACCACTCCCCTTATAAAAGAGGGAGAAGGATTCCGCGAGGCCTCCTGGGATGAGGCGCTGGATCTGGTGGCGACAAAGTTCACGGAGATAAAGGAAAAATACGGGCCCGATGCCATTGCCGGCGTAAGCTGTGCCCGGAGCATCAACGAAGATTCCTATCAGATGCAGAAACTCTTCAGATCGGTGATCGGAACGAACAACATCGATCACTGTGCCCGTACCTGACACGCCCCCACTGTCGCCGGTCTGGCGGCATCCTTCGGCTCGGGCGCGATGACCAATTCCTTTGATGAATTCAGCAGGGCGAAGATGTTCCTCTGCATCGGCACCAATATGATCGAGGCCCACCCTGTTGCGGCAACCTTCCTCAAAAATGCGGTGCTGAACGGGGCTGAACTCATCGTGGTCGATCCCAGGAAACAGCCCCTCGTTACCTTCGCCACGCTTCATGTCCCCATCAATGTGGGATCGGATATCGCCTTTCTAAACGGCGTCATGCACGTTCTTATTACAGAGGAACTTTACGACAAGGAATTCGTCTCTTCCTGTTGTGTCGGCTTTGAAGAATTGAAGGCGAAGATCCTCGAATATCCTCTGGAAAGAGCGGGGGAAATCACCGGTGTTTCCGAAGGCATGATCCGGGATGTGGCCCGCCGCCTGGCGGCCGCCGATTCCTGCATGCTCTGCTATACCCTGGGGATCACCGAACACACCTGCGGCAAGAACAACGTCATGTCCACGGCGAATCTGCAGATGCTTCTGGGGAATATGGGCAAAGAGTGCGGCGGCGTCAATCCGCTGCGGGGACAGAACAATGTCCAGGGGGCCTGCGATATGGGCGCCCTTCCCAATGTCTTTCCGGGATACCAGGCCGTCATAAATCCCGACTGCCGCGCCAAGTTCGAAAAGGCCTGGGGCGTTTCGAATCTTCCCGACAAAAACGGCCTTATGATCCCCCAGATGATGGAGGGCCTGAAAAGCGGCGCGGTCAAGGCATTCTACATTTTCGGAGAGAACCTCGCCAACAGCGAACCCGATATCGCCAAGGTGGAGGAGGAACTCTCTTTGGCCGAATTTGTTGTCTGTCAGGATATATTCCCCACCGAAACGACGCGATTCGCCGATGTAATTTTCCCTGCCGCCGCCTGGTGCGAGGACGACGGCACCTTCACCAACAGCGAGCGCCGGGTCAGCCGGGTGCGGAAGGTCAGCGAGCCGCCCGGAATCGCCCGCCCGAACTGGTGGATCTTCAAGGAACTGGCCCGGCGGATGGGGCATGAGTGGCAATCCGACAGCTCCCGGGAAATATGGGATAATGAAATTTCGGTCCTGGCGCCAAATTTGATGGGCGTGAAATACCGCAGAATCGAAAAGGACGGCCTGCAGTGGCCCTGCCCCGACGAAGATCATCCCGGCACCTGTTTTCTTCACCGGGAAGGGAAATTCACCTGCGGCCTCGGCCAGTTCAATCCTGTCGATTGGACCCCGCCGGCGGAAGTGGCCGACGAGGAATATCCCTTTGTGCTCAGCACGGGCAGACGGCTCTATCAGTATCACACCAGGACGCAGACCGGTCGTGCCGACATGGATTTCCTGCTTCCTGAGGAAACGGCGGATATATCGCCGGCCGATGCAGTCAGGCTGGGAATCGAACATGATGAATTGATCCGGGTCAGGTCGAGGCGCGGCGATGTAAAAGTGAAGGCACACGTCACGGAACAGGTACCGCCGGGGATGGTCTGGATGGCCTTCCATTTCAGGGATGCCTGTGCGAACTGGCTGACCAATCCGGTCTTCGATCCGGCCACGCAGACGGCGGAATACAAGGCCTGTGCAGTGACTGTGGAAAAAATTTAGCACCATAATTGGGGCGGTCGCGATGAGGCGGCCGCCCCTAGATCTCTCTTCGGTTCCGGTCAAAAATCCCCGCATGTAAAAACGGGCGTTAAAGGAATCGCGTCCGGCTTTTCGGACGACAGAGAAGGGACCACGCGTATGTATGCTAAAATTAACATATTTTTCTTTGACGGCGCCGCGTTTTTCAGGTATAAATTTGCTCTATGTTAAATTTAACATAGTAACATTGATGAACTCGTAAAAAGTCCGTTCAGCATGTCATTTCGAACGAATGTGAGAAATCTTTAAAAACTAACGTCTAGTAAAGACAAGGATTTCTCCATGCGGTCGAAATGACACTCACTCCGTTTTTTGACTTTTTGCGAGACCGTCAACACTCGGCCTTAAGGAAATCGGTCGAATCGGAAAGGCTTCGGTTTTATGAAAATGAAGATTGTTTCGCATGTGAACGTTTTCTTTGTGTCATCCATTGCTATAATGATGATTTTCTCCTCCTTCCTCTCTTCCGCATGGGCCGGCGATACACTGATCGTGGCCGTGGCGGCGAATTTCATCCTTCCCTCCCAGGAACTTGTAACAATGTTTCAGAAAAAGACGGGGGTAGCCGTCGAGGCAACCTATACTTCGACGGGAAAGCTTTACGGTCAGATCGTAAAAGGAGCGCCCTACGATCTCTTTCTTGCAGCGGACGAAAAGCGCCCCGGCCTTCTCTATGAAAAGAAACTCTCCGACAAGCCTTTTATCTATGCCGAGGGGCGGCTGGTCCTCTGGACGGCAAAACAGGAGTTGTGCGGTGCCTCGGACTGGAAGAAGGTTGCAGCGGGAGATAAGGTCCGCAAGATCGCCATTGCCAACACGCTCACGGCCCCCTACGGAACCGTCGCCATGCAGGTATTGAAAGAAGCGGGCCTCTGGGAGCTCTGCGAGCGCAAGTTCGTATTTCCGCAGACCGTGGCCCAGGCCTTTCAGTATGCCTCCACGGAGGCGGCCGATCTCGGATTCTGCGCCTATTCCTCGGCGCTTTCCGAAGACGGCAGGAAGGGATGCTTCTATACGATACCGGAGGCGCCTCCCATCATGCAGGCCGCCTGCGTGCTTGCCAATACCGGAAACAGAAAGGCGGCGGAAGAATTCGCGCGCTTTCTTCTTTCTCCCGAAGCCCGCAAAGTGAAGGAACGATACGGATATAGATAAATGGACCTGATGCCCCTCTATCTTTCAATCAAGCTGGCGATCGTCTCCACGATCATATTGATCGTGCTGTCGGCACCGCTGGCCTATCTTCTGGTCTATTTCCGCTTCCGCGGCAAATCATTTCTGGAAGCCCTGCTCAATCTTCCCATGGTGCTCCCGCCGACGGTGCTGGGGTTTTACCTTCTTGTGGTCATGGGGCCGAAGGGGGCTCTGGGACGGCTCTGGGAGGCGATTACGGCGTCGCCCCTGGTCTTCACCTTTGCCGGGATCGTCTTCGCCTCGATCGTCTACAGTTTCCCCTTTGCCATCCAGCCGATGAAGACCGCCTTCGAAAAGATCGACAGAAGGCTTCTGGAATCGTCATATGTGCTCGGTCTTTCGCCTCTGGCAACGTTCTTCAAGGTCATCGTCCCGAACGCCCTGGGAGGCGTCGCCGCTTCGGCCATACTCGTCTTCGTCCATACCATGGGCGAATTCGGAGTCATTCTAATGGTCGGCGGAAGCATACCCGGCGAGACCAGGGTGGCATCCATCGCCATTTACGAAGCGGTGGAAGCCCTCAATTACCGGGAGGCGGGGATCATGTGCCTGATCCTCGTTCCGATCAGTTATGTGTTTCTTCTGATTATCAACCGGCTCACCAGGAGTAATCTTTATGGGTCTTAAAATAAAAATAACGAAAAAGCTGCCCCACTTCGAGGTGGATGTGGCCTTTACCTGCGATGATGGAAAGGTCCTGGCCCTTGTGGGGCCCTCGGGCGCCGGCAAGACGACGATCATCCGCATGATCGCCGGGCTGGAGCGGCCCGACGGCGGTACGATCTCATACAACGGCGAGGTATGGTTCGACAGCGAAAAAGGAATCCTGCTGCCCCCGCAGGAGCGGTCGCTGGGATTCGTGTTTCAGGACTACACCCTGTTCCCCCATCTCAGCGTCTTTAAAAATGTGGCCTTTGCCGCGCAATCGAAAGAGGAAGTGATACGGCTCCTCAAACTCTTCGACATCTGGCATTTGAAAGACCGGAAACAGCATGAGATTTCCGGCGGCGAGCGGCAGCGCTGCGCCATCTGTCAGGCCCTTGCCCGAAGGCCGAGGATTCTGCTCCTCGACGAACCCTTTTCCGCCCTCGATGCCAATACGCGAAGGAATATGCGGGACGAACTGAAAAACCTGCGGAAGCAGGTGTCCATCCCGATAATTCACGTCACCCACGATATCGACGAGGCCCTCTTTCTCGCCGACGACGTGCTGCCCATGGTGAACGGAAAGATCGTCAGAAAGTGGATGCTGCAGTTCATGCTGAAAGAACGTACCGGTATGGGCACTCACGATGACGATTACAAATACGGATTTACCAAGTACCACGGCTTTGACCGCTCGGTTCTGTACGACTCGATGGAGATTGAAAAATGGCGAATGTAGGAATCTACTCCTTTGAAGAATATATCCACCTGGTAAAATCTTTTCACGGAAGCGTGGCGCCGGGAATCATTATCGGCGGCTTCATGGTCCAGCTCGCAAAGAGCCGGATGCCGGAGAACGTCCTGTGCGATGTCCTTTGCGAGACGCCGGCCTGTCTTCCAGATGCCGTCCAGCTCTTGACGCCCTGCACCATCGGCAACGGCTGGCTCAAGATTGTCGACCTCGGACGATATGCCGTGACGTTTTACGATAAGTATACGGGAGAGGGGATAAGGGTCTTTCTCGATGCCGCCAAACTGGACGGGCGGCAGGAGATAAAAAACTGGTACCTGAAATTGAAGCCGAAGAAGGAACAGGATCTGGAACTGCTTCTCGATCAGATAAAGGAAGCGGGGTTTCAAATCTATGGTTCGCAAAGCGTTGCGATCCAGCCGGAATTCATGGAAAAACGGAGCAAGGGAAAGACCATCGCGATTTGCCCCTGCTGCGGCGAAGCCTATCCGGGAAAGGACGGCGATCTTTGTAAAGGCTGCAGCGGATCGGCGCCCTATCGCAGCAGGGAAGTTTCCATGCAAGAAAGCGGTCCCGGTCTTACGGCGGTGCCCCTCGATGAAGCCGTCGGAATGACCGGTCTTCACGATATGACAAGGATCGTTCCCTTTGAAACGAAGGGACCCGCTTTCAGGCACAACCAGGTTATCAGGGCGGAAGATGTGGACATGCTTCGAAGTATGGGGAGAGAGCACGTCTATGTCAAAGAGATGGCGGCGCCTGACGAAAATTGGGTTCACGAAGATGACGCGGCCCTGGCCTTTGCCCGGGCCATGGCGGGACCGGGCGTGGCCGCAAGCGAAAAACCGAGCGAAGGGAAGGTGACCTTCCGGGCCGAGCGGGCAGGCCTCTTGACGGTCGATGCCGAACGGCTGTTCGCCTTCAATCTCATTCCCGACGTTATGTGCTCGAGCCGGAGGAACGGCACCCTTCTTTCGAAGGACGGCGCTATCGGCGCGACGCGGGCCATTCCCCTTTACCTCTCGAAAGGCAATTTCGACCGGGCCATGCAGGTGCTCGCCGGCAATCCGCTCTTTCGCGTGCTGCCGCTTCGAAAGGCGGTGACAGGCATCCTGGTGACGGGGACGGAGGTGGCCAAAGGGCTGGTGCCGGACCGTTTCGAGCCGCTCGTCCGTTCGAAGCTCGAACGGCTGGGTTGCGAGTCCTTCTACAGCCGCATCGTCCCCGACGACAGGAAGGCCATTGCCGAAGGGGCGGCCGAACTGATCGGCATGGGAATCGACCTGCTCGTCACGACGGGAGGGCTTTCCGTCGATCCCGACGACGTGACGAGGCAGGGGCTCATCGATGCGGGCGCCGACGATCTCCTTTACGGGGCGCCCATTCTGCCGGGCGCCATGACATTGGTCGGACGGATCGGGACAGTCCAGCTGGTAGGGGTCCCCGCGGGCGCCCTCTACTTCGAAACCACCAGCTTCGATATCCTCGTTCCCCGCCTCCTGGCGGGACTCGAAATCACCCGGCAGGATCTCGCGGGACTCGGGCACGGCGGCTACTGCCTGAACTGTAAAACCTGCGTCTTTCCCCTCTGCCACTTCGGCAAATAGGGATATTTTCCTTTTTTTTGGACGAGGCGGAAAATTTCTTGCAATATAAAGTGAATTGAGGCAAATACATATCTACTGTCTTTTATTTTCCAACGCTGTAAAGAATCAGCAGTGAAATCACCCGGACCGATTCCTGCCGCCGATTTTCCCATTTCCGAGACCGCATGCAAGGATTCACTGACTACCAAATAATGATGGAGTCTGCCATGAAGCTCTGCGGGTCTGTGATTTTTTTTATTATCTTTGTCATTGCTATTATCCCGGCAACCGGCACCGCCGCCGACTGGCGGGTGATGGTCATCGATACGCCTGCCGAGGTGCAGAGCGACTATCACTGCCGGATCGTCCTGGACGGCGAAGGCTACCCGCACATGGTCTACGGCGAGCGGGCCGTCAACCATGTCTATCTCGATCCGCAAGGCTGGCACAAGGAAACGGTCGCCGTCTTCGGAACGCCGGGCGCGGCCCATCCCGCCGTCGCAATCGATAACGATAATTGCGCCCACATCGTCTATCGAAACCATGAACTGGCGAAGCTCGTCTATGCCACGAAGGCGGGCAGCGCCTGGCAGACCACACTACTGGATTATGACAGCACTCTGTTTACCGTTGTCGCCGATCCGAATAACGGGCCGCATATTTTGCACAGATCCTTTGTATCCGGTAGCGGCATCTTTTTTCACACCACCCCTCAAGCGGGAGTATGGACGACGGAACAGATCGACGAACATGCGAGTACGGCACCGATCCTTGCCCTCTTCGATTCGGCTGATTCCCTGCACGTCATCTACATCACCCCCACTGAGATGCCGTCTCGTCCTCCCGGTGCGATCGGTGCATCGATTTTCTATCCTCAATTGTTTTTGACCTATGCGACAAACAAAAGCGGCGTCTGGTCGTCGGAAACACTCGCCTATGTGGATGTACTGAGGAACGGCACTTTGAATCCCTGCCGATTGTACATGGATGAAAATGCCGCTTTGCACGTATTCTATACGCGAACTTTCATCGACCCTGACACCGTCTGCCTGGATCATGCCCTTCGCCTTTCGGGTGGCTGGTCTGTGGAAACAGTTCCCTATGCCGATTTTCCCGGTTCCCCCTGGCCTTACGATCCCGTTAAATGCATGCCCTTGTATTTTGGGGCCTTCGGTCAAGAGGCGGAACCCCGGCAGTTCGATTATCTTTTCAAGTACTCAGGCTACATCCCCGGTATTTCTTACAGCGGACTTTATTACGGATTCATCGAAAACGGCCGGACGTGGGCGGTTCCGGTGGATATCAATAACCGGATTGCCGCGGGATCGTTCAATTGTGTCCCCGATCCATCCGGTTATCTCCATGCGGCCTACTTCGATGTAAATGAGTGCTTCAAATATGCCACGAACCGCCCCGTCAAAAAGGGTGATATAAGCGCCGACGGAACGGTCGGTTTGAAGGACGCCCTTATCGCGCTTCAAATACTTTCCGGTTCCGATCCCGAAGGGCCGGTGACAACCGGCGCCGACGTGGACGGCGACGGCAGGCTCGGAATGGAGAACCCTCTTTATATTCTCCGGGAGGTTTCCAGCACGCAAAGCCCTGCAGTTCCCGTGATTCCGATTGATGTTATATCTGTAGAGAATATAATTCTCACTACCTCTACTACGACTTCCGCCGCCGTTTCCACCACGCATCCGACTACGACCTTAGAGGAAATGACTACGACGTTTGAGGAAACGACCACCACGGAAGAGGCGACGTCCACCACTTCGGAAGAAGAAACAACCACCACTTCGCTGTCGACGACCACCGGTACATGGCCCACAACCACCGCCGAACCCACTACGTCGACAGCATCATCGGAAACCACCACGACGTGGCCAAGTACACACATAGGGTCAACGATAACCACCATGACATGGCCGACGACAACGACGCGGCCGACGACCACGACAACAACCACCACGACTATGACTCTATCAACCACGACAACGACTGCTGCTTCGACGACAACTACAATACCCTAGAGAAGCAGCTTCACCTTCGCTTCACCGCGCTGGCCTGCTGCAGTTGCCGGTCCGGGGAATACGCCCGACTGTCTTTCCCCCACAGTCACTTCTTGCCTCCGGATCCGCCTTCGGCTTTCACCTTTTGTCACGATTATTATAAGGACTTTGGTGTTCTTCTGGTGTAGTATTCGCAGGCATATCGATTCAGCGGCATTAAGGGGAATTTCATTCAATGGATGGCACCAGACGGGAAGAAATAAAGCCGGGGATGCGCGTGGCCGTCGTTCTCAAGGAGGATCAGCGGTCGGGGAAGACGACGGAAGGGATCGTTCAGGACATCCTGACCAGGTCGGCCTCTCATCCTCACGGGATCAAAGTACGGCTTGTCTCCGGCCTCGTGGGGCGCGTGAAAGAGATCGCGGGGAAAGCGTAGATGACCGCCGGGTATCGCAATCCGCAGGACCCGTCTTCTCTGCCGGCCCTGATCGCCCACCGCGGCGCCTCCCACACCGCACCGGAGAATACACTGTCCGCCTTCAGGCGTGCCTGGCAGGAAGGCGCCGACGGAATCGAAGGGGATTTCCGCCTCACCGGGGACGGAAGAATTGTCTGCATCCATGATGCCGCCACAGGCCGTACCTGCGATCGGGACCTCATCGTCTCGAAAACGGCGCTTTCCGAACTGCGGAAACTGGACGCCGGTTGCCGGAAAGGGCGGCAATGGCGAGGGGAAAAGATCCCCCTTATTGAAGAAGTCCTTTCCGCGGTGCCCGAAGGCAAAGTCATATTCATTGAGATCAAGGGAGGCGCCGAGATGATCGATCCTCTCAAAAAGATTCTCGCCTCATCGGGCCTCGCCCCGGAACAGATGGTCATCATTGCCTTTGCAACAGACGTTATCAAAGAAGCAAAGCGGCAACTCCCGGATCTCAAGGCGTACTGGCTTACCGAATTCAAGAAAAACAGCGAGACCGGAACATGGTACCCCTCGGCGGCATCGGCCGTGGCGACATTGAAATGCACCGGCGCCGACGGTCTTGGAGGGAAGGCATGCGATGCCATTGACGATGCTTTTGTCGGCGAAATCCATAGATCCGGCAAAGAATTGAACCTCTGGACCGTGAACAGCAGGGTGAAGGCGAAGCGATTCAAGGATTCGGGAGTCGACTCCCTTACCACCGACTGTCCCGGATGGCTGAGAGAATAATTCGGGGACGGGTTCACATTTCCGATTCCCGTACTGTTTTTTTTACATTCTTATCAAGGACAGATTGTCAGATATGAATTAATTCAACTTGTTTCCTCCAGGCACAATGTTTGCATTATTTAATTCATTGACATCATTTTAAAAAGGGGAATATATGCCATGAAACAGTCATGGTTCAGATCTACAGGTGTGAGTATATTTCTTTGCTTTATCTGGATATATGCGCCTGCTGTCAATGCCCAGGAAAACGAAGTTCCGAGGATATCGAAAGAAAAAGTGAAAGCCATGCTTGGTGACCCCGATCTTGTGATTATTGATACATTGCTGCCGGAGCAATGGGAGCTGGTGGATAAGAAACTGCCCGGAGCAGTTCGGGAAGACCCGGAAAATGTTGAAAAATGGGCTGATAAGTACTCCAGGGACAAAACCATGGTTATTTACTGAGCCTGACCCGGCGAGGCCACCAGTGCCCGTGTGGCACGGCAGCTTATAGATACAGGATTTAAGGATGTGTACGTGCTGAAGGGGGGGCTCAGGGAATGGACAAGGGCGCAATTCCCTGTCGATATCAAGCTTGTGCACAAAAGAGAGTGTGTCAGCTGCCATCTTGACGTAACTCCAGGGATAGTGTCGGACTGGCAGCTCAGCATGCACAGCAAAAATATGGTCTCCTGTTCTGTCTGTCACGGTGTTTTCCATATGTCGGAGGATGACGTGGAACTCGCCAAACCGGTTGAACCGGAAAAATGCGGCATGTGTCACGAACCTCAATGGAACCAATTCAAGGCGGGAAAGCATGCGAAGGCGTGGAAGGCGATGAAGGCTGTGCCCGCAGCTCACTGGCAGCCCATGCTGCTTATGGAAGGGATGAAGGGATGCGGGGGATGTCACAAAATCGGAATCAAAACCATTGATGAAATTGATACCCTGAGAGAAGAGGCAGCGGATTTCGGTATCGCATCATGCGATTCCTGCCATACGAGGCATACTTTCAAAAAGGCCGAGGCCGTCCATCCCCGAGCCTGTCAGACGTGTCATATGGGGTTCGATCACCCGCAATGGGAGATGTATTCATCGTCCAAACACGGGGTCAGATTTTTTCTGAAACAGGAAAATGTGTTGCCGGAAGACGCTGCCGCTCCAGTTTGCCAGACCTGTCATATGCAGGGAGGCAATCATGAAGTAAGAACCCCCTGGGGGTTTTGGGCGATTCGGCTCCCGCTTCCTCAAGAAGATGCCTGGGCCGCTGCACGAAAAAAGATTTTACAGGCCATGGGAATTCTGGATCTCGAAGGTAATCCGACAGAACGTTTCGAAGTTGTGAAAGAACTTGATATGGCAAGGCTTACGCCAGAGGCATGGCAACAGGAGCGGGAAAAAATGATCGGTACCTGCAATAAGTGCCACTCTGTCAATTTCGCCAAAGGAGAACTGGAAAAGGGCGATCGGATGATACGAAAGGCCGATATGATTCTTGCCGAGGCCGTCGATATTGTCGCCGGACTTTATGCCGAGGGCATTCTGAAAAAACCGGAGCGCTATGTCAGACCCTTTCCCGATCTACTGGCCCTTCATGAGGCAGCTACATCGATAGAATTAAAGCTGTTTCATATGTTTCTGGAACACCGCATGAGAGCGTTTCAGGGTGCTTTTCATAATAATCCAGATTATGCGTTCTGGTACGGCTGGAGCAATCTGAGACAGGATCTGACCGAAATCAAAGAGATGGAAAAAGAACTGCGCAAAAAAAAGCAAAAACAGACTGAGAACTGCAATTTCCAAATTCAGAATTGATTTAGTTGAGCAGAGTATGCATTTTTATTGACTTGGCATGGGAGGGGTTACTCCTCTGTAAATGTGTTTGCCCCCCGGATATACCTGTGGTAAAGGAAACAGCGGTTCATACATTTCGGAAAAAGGAGGAGCAATGAGTCCCATCAAATCGAATCTCGATCAGTTCAAGGCATTAGCGAAAAATCCAAGCGACAGCCCTATTGTGATGCTCAATCTATTGAAATTCAAAGAAGATGGAGGAGCCGAATCTTATGCCCGGTATGCAGAAGCTGCTGATAAATTTGTGACGGCTCTGGGGGGAAAATCGATATATGTCGGTAAGGCTATGGAACTTCTGAATGGGGAAGAGACATGGGATATCGTGATGCTCGTCCAGTATCCTTCACGAAAGGCCTTTCTTAAAATGGCAAACGATCCTGAGTACCTGAAAATTCATAAATTCCGGGAAGACGGTCTCGAGCGGGCGGTACTCTATTCTACGGAGAAGATCGGATTTCGTGAATTGACTTTAAAAAAGTAAGCTAAAGAATATTACGGCTGGTGCAGCTTAACAGTGTTTCATGGGTAACAGAAAAATAAAAAGGTTCTGTTACCCATGACTTTCTTGTTTTACCAATTGTTTTGCCAAAAAAAACTGCCTTGACTTTTTTACATTCTTATTCATAAATTTTTTCATCTGCTGCATCCGCTTCTTCTGCATCATATTCGAAGTTGCGTGCCAGATGATTCTTCTTCGTTTCAAAGTATTCCCTGTACCATTCGTGGGCTGTGATCATGGACATGACTTCGCTGGTTCCGGTCCATATTGAAGCCAGCCTTATATCCCTGTGAATGCGTTCAACTGGAAATATGGTCGTGTAGCCGATGCCTCCCATTACCTGCATGGCATTGTGCACCGCCTTCTGGCAGGATTCGGTGATAAACCTTTTTGACTCGGAAACCATGCGACGGATACGATTCATATCAATGCCGGCATCAACGGCCCTGGCCGTGGTATAGGCGAGCGAGCGGGCCGCATCAAGGAGCATGACAGCTTCGGCAATTTGAAAACTCACCCCTTCAAACCTATTAATTACCTGACCGAAGGCCTTCCTACGGGACGAATAGTGTGTAGCGATATCCACAGCGGGCTGGGCGGCGCCGATGGTCATGGATGCAGTGCCGAGGCGCTCCGGAATCATCATCGTATTGAAGACATCGTGAGCGCCGTTAATTGTGCCCACAATGTTTTTTTTAGGGACCTTCACATCTTTGAAGATTACGCGGGCCGTGCCGCCGCCACGGCATCCCATAAGACCATAGAGGTATTTCGTTTCTATGCCGGGTCCCCGGTCAACGATAAATGCAGTAAGCGATTCCTGTGGTTTTGCCTTGGAATCAAGATTCGTGCGGGCATAGACAAGGAAGAAGTCAGCTCCATCTCCCCCGACTATGAACCGCTTCTGGCCATTCAAAAGAAAATAATCCCCCTTGTCTTCGGCTCTGGTGACTGCACCGAAAAAGTCAGAACCGCCTCGGGGTTCGGTAAGGCATTCGGCGGCGAAGATATCGCCTCTGAGAAGCGGTTTTACGTACCGCTCTTTCAAATCATCTGTTCCATGAAGAATGATGGCGTCGCAGACCAGTTCAGCGCCCACGCCAAATACGCAGGCAAATTCGTACCCCAGCATTCCTATTTCTTCCATGAGCATGCAGGTGGTCACCCAGTCCATATCCCGTCCGCCCCATTTTTTTGGATACCGGCAGCCCAGGAGATTGCGCCTGCCCGCCTCGCGAAGAAATTCCTTTGGAAATTTAATAATATCCTTATCCATATCGAGGATCATCTGGCGGGGCACCCATGCTACCAGTTCCCTGGCTTCTTCGCGAATTTTCAACTGCTCTTCACTCATTAGATAGTCAAACATAGACATCTCCTTTATGCATTTGTTTTTATACAAATATGAGGTGCACGATCTTTAATCCAAAATGATGTTTGCGAAAATAAAATGGAAAAGATAAAAATACCATTATATGCCCTTTTGTGATGTTTTTGCGGTGGGTGAGTGCGTCCGCAGAAATGAATATTATAAGCATAACGTGCCTTATTTCGGAGAACTAACAGGTGATACCGGGGATGTCAAGATAATCATTCGGGTATTCAGTGTTCAATTAGTATTGACACAGACCTTCATATTTGCAATGTTTCTTTTTAATCAGAACGAGCAGATGAAAGGAAGCTACCATGAATCAAAACCGTTTGAAAGAATTGTGGAAAAGCGGCGTAAGGCTTATGACAGAAGGATACACATGAGCAGAGGCAACCCTGCAGGTTCTGCGGGAGGCTGAAGGATGGGACGATGCGCCTCAACAATGGGCGGCCATAGGATATGAAGGAGCCATAAATTCGGGACGGACAATTTGTGGAACGCTATTCGGGGCTGCCGCCTTTCTCGGGTTTCGTGCCGGGAGCAATGAGGGGATGGCGCCGGGAGTCCAAAACCCGCAAAGGCTCGAAGCGATAAAATCGGTAAACAACTTGTTTAACGGATTTATCGAACGTTTTGGCGATACCGATTGCAAGACCCTGACCGGATGTGACTTCAGCAATAAGGAAGAGGCCGAACGGTACATGCGGGAGGAGATATATAAAGACACTTGTTTTCATCAGTTCGAATATGTTCTTTCGGAATGCATTTCCAAAAAGAAGGAATAAGTTTATGTCCTGAAGTAACAAGGCATCAGTAAAAGAAGCCGGTCCTTATTCCGTTTTAACCAAGGTTAAACCTGCCCGCTCGAGGGCGCGTTTTTCGAAGGACGTCTGAAATCCTGGAGAGTAGTTCATGTAACCGGGTACAGGATAGCGAAGCCCTGCATCATGCGTTGCTTTCAAACCTTCAACAAGGATATCCAGTTTTTCACCGGGGCAGGCAAAGATCACTTCCGAATCCTGGGTGCCTCCCCAGATTCTGTCTCCGTTTCCTGCAATTACAATTTGAGGCTTCTTTGTGAGAAAAGGTTTTATAACTCCTTCATGACAGGAGCTCATCCTACCCGCTGCTGTCGACTCAATTGCGCCACCTTCGCAGTAGAGATACCCTTGAATGAGACGCATCATCTGGGCGGGAAGACAGTAAACGAGAACTACATCGGGCATTATTCTAGTCCGTGCAAGGGGTGATATTATAAGTCCTTCATATTTATTGTCGAGCAGGTAGGTGTAGGCCTCTCCCTTCTTGGCCGTTTCCATATCCTTGCTGTAGAGGCCCACATTGAAAAGAAGCAGATTTTCCGCCTCTTTATCATCAAAAACATCCCAGCCATAGACCATCCGGGCGGCCCGGCAGCTGGTATCCTCTCCGGTCACTGCAATAGTCCAGCCATACCTCCTGCACATTGTAAAATTTTGACAGATAAAGTTTCGAAGGCCTAAATCCCGTAAAGGCCGTTTAAATTCACCGGGAATATCTTCGGTCGATCTTACCAGTTTGACGGCCAGCGGAAAAGACTGCAATCGCAGATATGTATCCAGTATTTCACCAACATGGCAATAAAAAGAATTATCTTTACGCATAGATGACCTTCCTAAATTGGGGACGGGTTCACATTAAAGAAATGTGAACCCGTCCCCAATTATTTTGATTGCTATTTATTTTTCTCGGAAAATGGCAATTCTTTCCACCAGGGATAAAAATCCGGCATATCGGAGCTTGGTTTCATCGAAAAATCAGGCGGGCGTTTTTCGATAAAGGAAGTAACGCCTTCCTTTACATCTTCAGACAATAGCATATATCTGAATCCCTCGGATTCCAGCCTGTGTGTTTTCATAGGTTCTGTCTCACCAAGAGTTTTCCAGAGCAGTTGTCTTGCCAGGGCGGTAGATATTGCTGATGTATTGTCCGCAATTTCACGGGCTATTCCGAGTGCCGTCGGCATGAGTTCTTCCGGCGGCACAACCCGGTTAAAAAGTCCAAGTTCAAGGCCTTCCCGGGCATCAAATAAGCGGCCCGTAAGAATCAACTCCGCTGCTTTATTAATGCCGACTATACGTGGAAGGAAATACGTGCAGCATCCCTCAGGAACTACTCCCCGGCGATTGAATACGAATCCGACTTTTTTGGCGGCTTCAGATGCGATTCGAATATCCATGGTCATTGTCATGGTGATTCCAACGCCGACAGCATTGCCGTTGATCGCACCGATTACGGGTTTTTTCATGTCGTAGATTCGAAGTGTTATCATGCCTGCCGAATCCCTGAATTCAGGTATTTTTCTCAATTCTTCGGCACTTCCGAATCCGCCTGCACTTAAATCCGCTCCCGCGCAATATGCCTTGCCTGCACCTGTAAAAATTACCACCCGGATATTATCGTCATTGTCGGCTCTGTCAAGCGCATCGAGAACTTCGTTCATCATGACAGCAGTCCATGCATTGAGTGCTTCGGGGCGGTTCAAAGTGATCGTGGCAATCCGATCCTCCGCCTTGTAAATAATCTGCTCGTATCCCATTGCTTTCACCTCCACGATTTGAAATTACATAATGTATGATGAATTCCTAACAGGTTTTTTTTAAAATCGCAATTTCTTTGAAATGGCATGCATGTTTCTAACGCTTTTTGCCGGCATGGAAGTAAACAAAAAAGTATTCAAAGCTTCTAAAAAGGGAAATTTATGATATACGTTTGAACTCAATATTTTATTTACCATTGTTTTCAATAAACTTTTTTTGGTAACATCGTACGCTGTTTAAGAGGTCTGAGTGCAAAGAGAGTAAACTGAAAAGGTGCGCATAAAAGTAATGAGCTTTGTAATTCGCCCTCGCCCGGGGAAAAGACTTTCTACTGAGAATTAAGATCGCAGGGCTATTAAAGCTCTTTTGAATGAACGGGCCGTTCTCTTGTATTTCCATGATGAGATACACCGGATGTGGAGAAAGGAAAAGATCACCGCGTGCGGGAGGAAAATATGAATATCATCGAAGATTTGAATTCAAGCAGAGCTATGAGATTTTTTGTAATGGCTGCCGCTTCTGTAATTATCATTGCCGGAATGCGATTAGCGCAAGCGATAGTGGTTCCCTTTTTATTGTCAGCATTTATTGCAATTATCTGTACTCCTTCTTTGTTCTGGTTGCGCCGGAAAAAAATTCCTCTTGGTGTTGCTCTTGTAATCGTAATTGCGAGTATATCAGCTGTGGGAGTTATTATAGCCGCGATTATCGGTACTTCTCTTGGCGATTTTTCCACGTCCCTTCCGGAATATCAGAAACGGCTGGAAGGTAAGACTGCGGAACTGTTTACGCTTTTGGAGCGCTTCGGCATAGTTTTTGAGTATAGGAGACTACTTGAATATATCGACCCCGGGGCCGCCATGCGGCTGGCATCAAAAATGCTGACCGGACTTGGAAATGTATTAAGTAACACTGTCTTGATTATTCTTACAGTAATTTTTATGCTTCTTGAGGCTGCCACTTTTCCGGTAAAGCTAAGATCCGCCCTGGGTTCCTCCACAACAACCATAGGTGCCTTCATGAATGATATCAACCGTTATATGGTAATCAAAACATGGGCGAGTCTTGCGACGGGCATATTGGTGACAATATGGATGGCTGTTCTGGGAGTAGATTATCCAATCCTCTGGGGAATTCTCGCATTCATGTTAAATTATGTTCCTAATATAGGCTCCATAATTGCAGCCGTTCCGGCTGTCATGCTTGCCCTCATTCAGCAGGGTCTCGCTGTTGCGCTTCTGGCGGTGGCGGGCTACATCCTCGTAAACCTACTTATAGGAACCTTTATTGAGCCCAGATACATGGGAAAAGGGTTAGGGCTTTCCACTCTCGTGGTATTTCTTTCATTAGTATTTTGGGGGTGGATACTGGGTCCGGTAGGCATGCTGCTTTCGGTACCTCTTACAATGGCGGTAAAAATAGCCTTGTCCTGTTCCGAAGACACACAATGGCTGAGTATTCTTCTCGGAAATGCCGTGCCTGAAGAGGCGCTGGATAAAAAGTAAATTAATTTCATTTTTTCTTTCAGGATTGATCATGAACTTCAACGTACCTGTAAAAAAGAATGCAAAGTTAATAACGCTTCTAGAGCATATCAACAGGGATTCAGAACTTCTGCAGCTTTGGAAGTGTGCCAATGTAAATGCCGTAGATCGTGGCGGCATCAGTGACCATGGAGAAATTCACATTCGCATCGTATCAAATGCTGCGCTCCGCATTTTGCGGCTTCTTGTAAAGGGAAATATATCTCCGAGCGTAGTCACGAACTACAATATGGATCCTGAAGATGCAGAAGTAATTGTGATACTGGCATCTTGTTTGCACGACATAGGAATTTCAGTTCATCGGCATGACCACGAACGTTACAGTCTTTTGCTGGCTTACCCGAAAGCCCGCCAGCTTCTTGCAGGCATTTATCAAGACCCTGAGCTTACAATAATCACATCCGAGGTACTTCATGCCATTGTATCGCATAATACACGGGAGAACTGTCTGACAATTGAGTCGGGAATTCTTAAAGTTGCTGATGCATTGGATATGGCTGAAGGAAGATCGAGAATTCCGTTCGAGGCAGGAAATATTAATATTCATTCCCTCTCGGCCAGGGCAGTGGAATCTGTGAATATAGAGGAAGGAGAAAAACAGCCGGTCAGAATTGTGATAAAACTCGCCAACTCGGCGGGTATATTTCAGATAGATGAACTGCTTACTAAAAAACTCCAAAATTCGTCTATCAGAAATTATGTTGAAATTATTGCAAAAATCGAAGGAGAAACGGAACGGAAATTGATTGAGATTTACCGGTTCTGAAAGAGAAATACTTATAAAAAGTATTTGCAAAATAAAGACAAGAAATACACCGAAAGATGCAAGGTAAGCTAAAAAGAGAGTGGAGCTGAAGGAAGGGTGAGGACGTCATGGGCTGGTGGGGCAAGATGATTGGGGGAACTGTAGGCTTCTTTTTCGGTGGCCCCCTGGGAGCACTGTTAGGTGCCGCTGTCGGACATGGATTTGATGCGTCGTCTGAGATACCCATGGAAAGGAGGTACACAGGTTTTACGGAGAATGAAAAAGTTCAGACAGCCTTTTTTACTGCTCTTTTTTCCATTATGGGTCATCTGGCTACAGCCGACGGAAAAGTTTCAGAAAAGGAGGCGGAAGAAGTTCAGAGAATAATGGAACAAATGCGTCTTGTGCCTGATCAGCAGAGAGTTGCTGTCAAGCTTTTTAATCAGGGCAGGCGAGCCGATTTCCCTCTTCATGAAGTGCTTGAGCAGTTCAGGAAACAGTGCAATGGCCGTCGCGATCTTGTGAAAATCTTTTTGGAGATACTTCTGAAGACGGCAATGGCGGATGGTGAAATTGATGAGCCGGAATATAAAATTCTTTCATTCGTAAGCGATAGCCTGCATTTTCCTCGAACTGATTTTGAACATATTGTGAGGATAATGGAAGCTCGTCATCATGAAAAAGGCACTGAGAATTCAGCCGGTTCTTTTGCTGTAAGGAGGCAGTCTCTTCAAAAGGCGTATGAAATTTTAGGTCTGTCCAAAAAGGCCACTGAAGAGGAAATAAAGAAGGCCTACAGAAATCTTATGAGTCAGTATCATCCCGATAAGATGGTTTCAAAGGGACTTCCTGAAGAAATGATAAAATTCGCGACTGAAAAAACCCGGGAAATCAAGGCAGCGTATGATGTCATAAAAGAATCACGGTCGAATTGGTAAATAATGAATTTATTTTTATAAAGCACAATCTTTTATTACTATTCGAAATTCTTTATGAGCATGGTGGAAGGATCAAGGCGAAGTTTTGTATCAATCGCTCGTAATCCCGGATTTTTCAGTGCGATAATATGTACTTCGGCGCCATGAGGCTTCAGTTCCAGTGCAACATCGAACAGCTCAAGTACCTGCAAGAGACGGCCTGAACTGTTTTCGATTGTTTCATCTGGGTGAGTATGTACAGTGAACCATAATTGAAGTTTATATTTACAAGCCAATGCTTTTAATTCTGAAAACTCTTGTTTTTCAGGATTATCAAATGAGAACCCGTCAATTATTATTATTGAAGGATGAAAGATATTCTGTGCCGTCAAATCGGTAAGACGTTCCTCGAGTACCGGCACATTGAATTTTGATATTTTAAAAGTCATGATAAACCTGTGGGGAAGAATCTCCTCCCAGAGTTTCGGCCTTTCTTCTATACTGCATTCTCCTGAGAGACGTTGAAACTGTTCGTGATACCAGAGGGAGACCTTTTCGATTGAATCACCGAGGCTTATATGAAGAACATTTTTCCCCCGCAGCATGCTGTTGAGTGCAAGCTGCACCACGAAAGCGGTTTTCCCTACACCAGCCCTGGATAGAACTGCCCCGAACCCGCCTTCCGGCACGATTTCATTAACATCGCTTCCACCAGTATAAAATGGATTTCCTAAAATCAAATCTTGTGTACGCATAAAGAATTCCCTTTTTTAAATTTTACAATTTGTGTTTTTGTCGTTACTGACCTGCCGAATTTTGGACCTCCGATACACATTATGCTGCTGAACGTTTCTTTTTGGCAGCTTCTGCAGCCAATTCGTCGGCTATAGACTGAGGTATCTGACGGTATTGGAGAAATTCCATTGTAAATTGAGCCTGTCCTTGCGTAGAAGACCTCAATACTGTTGAATATCCGAACATTTCCGCAAGAGGAACCTGTGCTTCTATTGCGCACATGATCCCTTCATCCTGCGAGCCTACGATAATACCCCGCCTCTGGTTAAGAATTCCCATAACTGCTCCCTGGAATTCCGTGGGCGTTTCCACGACAACTTTCATTATAGGTTCGTGTATAACTGGATTTGCTTTGAAGTAGGCTTCTTTGAAGGCACCTCTTGCCGCAGCCTGAAACGCCATATCCGAAGAATCTACGCTGTGAAATTGGCCATCATTAATAGTGACTTTGATGCCGGTTACAGGAAACTCCATCTTCGGCCCTTTTTTCAAGCACTCTTTGAAACCCTTTTCACAAGCCGGTATATATTGAGTTGGTATGACTCCGCCTCTGATATCATTCACAAATTCAAATACTCCTTCGCTCAAGGGTTCCAAAAAGCCGGCCACCCTGCCATATTGTCCCGAGCCGCCCGTTTGCTTTTTGTGAGTGTAATTGAAATCGGCTCGTCGTGTAATTGTTTCACGATACGCAACTTTCGGTTTGCCTGCAGAAACTTCGGCATTATATTCCCTTTTCATTCTTTCGATATAGATTTCAAGGTGCAATTCGCCCATTCCTTCAATTATGGTCTCATTTGTCTCTTCATCTACATGGCTCTTGAAAGTAGGATCTTCTTTGATAAATCTGTTTAAAGCCTTGGACATATTTATTTGTGCCTTGTTATCTTTGGGGGTAATCGCAAGAGATATGACAGGTTCGGGAATGTACATGGAAGTCATAGAGATATTCGTGCCGGGAGAAACGAACGTATCGCCTGAAGCACAATCTACACCGAAGAGGGCTCCTATATAGCCTGCAGAGATTTCTTCGATATCTTCCATTTGATCTGCATGCATACGTATCACTCGTCCAATTTTTATCTTTTTGCCCGTCCGGGTATTGATCACTGTCGCGCCTCTCTCGATCGTTCCCTGATATACCCGTATATACGTAAGCTGTCCATAGGGGCCGTCTTCCAGCTTGAAAGCCAGAGCGACTGCGGATTTGTCGGGCCTGCTTTCAAGTACTACAGGTTTTTCGTCCTGGTCCATATCCAAAGCCATATTTATAACTTCAGTCGGATTCGGCAGAAGGGCAGTGACACCGTCCAGAAGTGGCTGTATCCCTTTATTTTTATATGCTGAGCCGAGAAAGACCGGTGTAATTTCCCGTTTCAACGTTCCGGTTCTTAAAGCCTCCAAAAGAAGCGATTCTGTTATTTCGCCGTCTTCAAGAATAACTTCGGTCAACCTGTCGGAACACATTGATGCTGAATCAATTAATTTATCACGCCCTGTCTTTGCGTCCGCAACAAGATCGCCGGGAATTTCAGAGACTCGAATTGCCTCACCATTTTCGCCTTCAAAATAGATCGCTTTCATCGAAACAAGATCGATTACGCCTTCAAAATTGTTTTCCAGTCCTATCGGGATTTGCATTGCAACAGCATTATGGCCGAGCTTTGCTTTCAGCTGCTTGATAACTCTTTCAGGATTCGCACCGCTCCGGTCACATTTATTAATAAAAGCAATACAAGGGACCTTATAGCGCTTCATTTGTTGATCGACAGTTATGGATTGAGACTGGACTCCTCCAACAGAACACAAGACCAGTATCGCGCTGTCGAGAACTCGGAGCGAGCGCTCTACTTCTACTGTGAAATCAACGTGCCCGGGGGTGTCAATAATATTAATTTCATGACCTTTCCAGCCGCAGGAAGTTGCAGCCGATGCAATGGTAATACCCCTTTCCCGCTCAAGTTCCATTGAATCCATGGTAGCGCCTACACCGTCTTTACCCTTTACATCATGAATAGCGTGAATTCGGTTCGTGTAGAAAAGGATCCGCTCTGTCAATGTCGTTTTCCCGGAATCTATATGTGCGCTGATGCCGATATTTCTTACTTTATTTATATTTTTATTCATCTTCTTCACTCTTCATTTTTATAATATGCCTAAAGCAATTTTCATCCGCGTAGGCGCATGAAATAAAAGCTTCCGACTTACGTCCCGTTAGTGGCGTTTTAAGTTGGAGATACGCGTGGGCGGGAAATACCCTAAGGATATCAAAAGAACTTGACTCTATACTATGGGTCATATGCAATGTCAAGAAATTATTACTAGCTTTTTATAATTGTATTGCGATTTACATCTATTTTTCGGATACCATGCTGTCGATGTGAAACCGGCACCGGAAAACTCCGGGCCGCAACTCACGGGTTTGCCGGTACAGTTTCGTGAGATGATTCCAGATCGAAAAAATGTTCGAGTCAGGCACGCCTTGTACCCTCGAATACAGAAATTTGGATTTTTTGGAGCCGTCAAATCTTAAATTTAAAAAAACGGCAGGTATACTTCTGCAGATATGCATGATACTATTACTTTCAATTTCTCCGGTATCAGGCAGGCTTTGCAAATGGTAATTACTGAAAAAAAAGCAGAGGATTATTCGATTCTTCTTACCCGCAGCGAAAGCGATGAAAAGTACGTGCGAAAGATCGCGTGGATAGGATTGGCTGTAAATATCGTCCTTTGCGCATTTAAGTTGTTTGCTGGAATGATCGGCTCAAGTCAGGCAATTATTGCTGATGCAATCCACAGCCTGTCAGACAGTGTAACCGATGTAGCAGTGCTCATCGGATCACATTTCTGGTCAAAACCTCCCGATGAGGGTCATCCTCACGGGCACCGCCGCCTGGAAACCCTCGTCACCATCTTTATCGGAATAATTCTGCTAATTGCAGGAATAGAAATAGCAAGGAATTCTATAAGTTCGTTTTACGAGAAAGATACTGTGCCTCCTGGCGGCATTGCACTTGCCGCTGCAGCGGTATCAATAGTTTTGAAAGAGATTCTCTACAGGTGGACGGCGTTGGCAGGAAAAAAAGTAAGGTCTTCAGCACTTATTGCAAATGCATGGCACCACCGACTGGATGCGCTCAGTTCAATACCTGCGCTTGTGGCAGTCGGCGGAGCCATCTTAATACCCAGATGGGGTTTTCTCGATCGTGCAGGAGCTATTGCCGTTTCAATTTTAATTGTACATGCAGCAATTAAAATTATATGGCCGGGGATACGTGAATTTACAGACGCGGGAGCCCCAAAAAACGTTTGTGATGAAATAAAAAAAATCGCTTCTCAGGCAAAGGGAGTTTCGGATGTTCATACTGTCCGTACCAGATATGTAGGAACACACCTTCAGGTGGATCTTCATCTGGTCGTTGAAAGAACAATAAGCGTACTTGAAGGTCATGACATTGCGGAGGGAGTAAAAGAACGTATTATAAAAGAGGGCCCGGATGTCATTGATGTTCTCATTCATTTAGAACCTAAAAATCCGGAATAAAGAAAGGCTGAAGAGAAGATCGGCTGAAAACTATTCAATTATATCGAGTACCACCCGCTTTTTATGTTTGGATGACACTGCTGAAACCAAAGTCCGCAAAGCTTCAGCTGTTGCTCCATTCCTTCCAATTACCTGCCCGAGATCACCTTTCGCGACATGCAACTCATAGACAGTTGTTGTCTTTCCTTTAATTTCAATTACTGCCACATCATCCGGGTTATCAACAAGCGCTCGAACAATGTACTTTATCAGATCTTTCATCGATTTTTCCCTTTCTCCTTATGCGACTCACCTTTATTTTCAATAAGGCAGTTTTAAAGAACATCGACATTCATCTATGAGTGGAATTTTGTCAGTGTATCATCTATTAAAAGGTAAGTACAGGCAAAAATAAGAAAAAACAGTTACATACAAAGGAATGTCAATTGAGAGGGTACACCGCAAAAATAAAAGCACTCCAGAGAGAGTGGCATATGATAAGAGGGACCAAATTTCTCGTGTACAGATAAATAGCTCCCCAGAAAATCCCCGCGACAGCGGCTGCCCCTATCAGTATAAAATTAAATGACCATATGTGAACACTCGCATAGAGGGCTACCGCAAGCACATAGCCGTTCCGGAGGCCAAAACGGGACATCAGTTTTTCTTGGATAAAGCCGCGCCAGTAGATCTCTTCTCCAGGTCCGGTGATAGAAAGAAGGAGCAGAAAAATAAGCCACGAAGGTGTTGATCCGCCTTTATCGTATATCATGTGTATCTGAGCCTTTGCGAAAGGAAACACAACAGATGAGATTTCTTTACCTGCCCAGAAAATAAAATACAGTATGGAAGCGAAAATTATTCCTGCCAGAACACTTTTTTTATCGATACGGAATCGGTTTCCAAGATTCCGGTCCGCAAGAAGTGAAATCGTTGCAAGTAAAGCAACTGAAATCCCTATTTTAAGCCAGAACAGGCCGAAGGGAATATAAAAAGTAATAAACCAGAAAAAATGTGCGAGGATTATTGTTGAGTAAACCATTTTTTTGAATGGACGGCCGTTCTTCAAAGGAGCCTCTCTATCACTAGTGAAACAATAAGCAGGACACCGAAAGCTGTTGTCATTTGCGCTGTTCTTGCATCAGCATCAATGGGAAATGTGCTGACTACTTGTTTGAGAAGACCGAAAGAAAGTGGAAAAGAAAGCAGAACAATAAGCGACCAAAGAGGAAGCGGATCCAAAAGTGCAAGTAATATGATCGCGACATACGCGAGAACAACGAGAGCTACAAAAAGCCCGATACTCTTTTCTTTTCCGGCAAGTACGGGCACTGTCCTTATGGTGTGGTTCCTGTCATGTACATTATCACGAATATTATTTGCGAGAAGAACAAGGGCCACAAGAGCGCCTTGCGGGAGAGAAACCCAGAAAGCATCAAGTGTAAAAGACATGCGTTGTACATAACAGGCGCCTTCCACCATGAGCGGCCCCCACATAATGAAAGCTGAAAATTCACCAAGAGCTTTATACTTATAGTTAAAGGGGGGAGCCGTGTAAAAGATTCCTGCTAATATGCCCGTAATTCCTATAAAGAAAACCGGCCATCCTCTTGTAAAAGTCAGATATATCCCTATCAATAGGGCGATCATGAGGAGTATAACTGCCTGGATCAATACTGCCTGAGGTTTAATTTTTCCTTCTACCAAAGGGTGCGGGCGATATTGCGCCGTACCTACCTCCTTCGTGTCGATGCCATGGAGCACGTCATAATAATCATTGAGCAGATTCGCCATGCCATGTATGAGTATAATTCCTAAAAGAGTCAAGATATACAAGTGCCAGTAAAAAACGCCGCCCTCGGCACCTAAAATGCTTCCGGCGGTCACAGAAATTGCCGTCATAATGAAAGACCAGGGCCGCATTGCGAGAAACCATGTGCGATAGAAATCTTCAGCCATTTTTCTCCTCATCTAGAATTCGCTGTCTTAAGCATAAATTTCATTTAAAAGAATCTTAATGGAAATGTCTTTTTCTTTGCTGTGTAACGGCAAAAGATGTCAACTTCGATTTCGCTCTCTTTCCGTTACTCTGTGCTTGATATTCTGTCGGTATTTGAATTATTTTTTCACTTTATTTATCAATTGCTTTTTCCCAATTGTGTTAATGCATCGACAATAAAAATTCCTGCCTTTTCGCTGTGAGTTGCGCGATTGCTTTCCATAATTTCAAGCCGGGCTCCTGGAATGGCTGCCGCAATTTTTTTAACTTCATCTATTCCATGAAGGCGATCTTTCTGAGCGCCCACAACTATTACGGAAGTATCTATTTGAAGGAGTTTTGTATGAAGACTGTAGCCTTTTAAAGAAATCGCACTGGCTTTCAGCCGGTAAGGATCCGCTGCATCAAGTGTGCGTTCGTATTTCTTTAACTGTTCCGGTTCTTCTCTTTTGTCGATGCGGAAAGTTCCGAGATACCATTTGATAAATCCTTTCACTACAAAATATGCGGCAGGAGGAAAATAGCGGGCGATAAAAAATCCCCACTCAGGAATCGAGAATTCTCCATTTGGAGCAATCGCAATTGTGAGTTTCGGTTTTCGTATTTGTCTGCTCAGATAATCCAGAACTGCCGTCGATCCCAAAGAGCTCGACACAAAAACAAATGGCCGGTCGCGAGGTACAAGTGCTTCCAAAACTTCGTGAATGTCTTCAATTATGCGGGAGATTGAAAAATCGGTTTTTTTCTTCCTTGGTATAAGGGCGCTTCTTTTTTCCCTTGTTTCAATATAAATAATTTTATAAAAAGGAACCAATTTGCTGAGGACCTCTCCCCAGCCTTCAATCCCGGATATCCAGCCGGCTATGAAGACAATTACCGGCTTTTCACTGCTGTTTTCAGGGGGAACGAATTCAAAGATTTTCAAAGCCGCTCCATCGGAGACCGTTACAAATCTTACAGTAACCGAAATGCCTAATTTCCTGAGATACGAGCAGTTCTGCGATGCCACCTGGAAGGTTCCTTCACGCGTCGGTGATGTTTTTCTCACCTGAATCAATAAAGTAAGGATTAGTTTCCCAAAAGGAACCATGGCGTTACTTTAGCCGGTGATATTTATCACTATTTATTCAGATTTTTTTTTACTTTCTTTGAAAAAGTTGTGCAGGAATTCCTCCTCCATAGGTGAAAGATTGAATTCCTGGCCAGCCTTCTGTATAAGCTTCGAGAAAGATTGGCTTTCTTCTTCTTCCATCTTATTTGAAATTGATTTTATAGCCTGACGTATTTTTTCCCCTTTCGGTTGAACTGTTGACATTTTTTTCTCCTCTCAGTCTTCTATCGGATGCCCGATTCTACACTATTGAAGAATTATTATCCATTCCGATTATCAGTTTCAGTTTTAAAAATTTCTGTTGCTTCCAGCTTTATTTTTCTTGAGCTCGGCTTTTGGCAATTAAAGTTTAAGTATCGCCATCGAATCGGTACCTCCCGAATCTCCAGTAAATTTTCCTTCTGTAATAATGATGCTGTCCCCTTTTGCGGCAAGATTCCTTCTTTTTAATAGTTCGAGAACCTCTTCGCGCCAGTCAGTGTGAAAGGTTTTTATCAGCAAAGGATATACTCCATAGGATAGAAAAAGAAAATTGCGCACCCTTTTTTCCTTCGTCAAAGCCAGTATCCATCCCTCAGGTTTCAGACGGGAAATTCTGCGCGGGGTCATGCCCGTTTTTGTCGGTGTCAGAATGAAAGGCGCGGAAAGAGTCTGCACTGCTTCAGCCACGTTCATAGAGATCATGTCGGCAATTGTGACATGGCCTTTAATAAGTTCACTGTTAATTCTTTCTTTGAGAGTTTTTGCCCAGGAAATTGTTTCCCGCTTCATTTCAAAAGATGTTGCAATTCGGGCCATTACCTCAAGAGATTCCAGGGGGTATTTCCCTATTGCCGTTTCCTCTGAGAGCATTACGGCATCACTTCCATCCTGAATCGCATTTGCTACATCATTTGCTTCTGCACGGGTAGGACGATGATTTTCTGTCATTGAAAGAAGCATCTGAGTCGCTGTAATTACCGGACAGCTTTTTCGCACCGCTTTATGTATTATCTCTTTTTGTATAGACGGAACATCTTCTATAGGAACTTCAACTCCTAAATCGCCTCTTGCAATCATAATGGCATCGCTTGAGTCAAGTATATTTTCGATATTTGAAACGGCCACTGAACGTTCAATTTTTGCTATGGCGTAAATTGATTTTCCCCGGGATTTTGCAAAATCTTTGGCGTGCTCTATATTTTTTGCATTTTCGACAAATGAAATGCCGAATGTATCTATGCCTGCTTCAAGGGCGAAATCCATTATCTGCCGATCTCTTTTTGTCGGGTTTTCGAGATACACAGTTCTGCCCGGAATATTCAACCCTTTACCAGATAGGAGTGTACCGCCTGTTATCACGATACATTCAATCTCATTTCTTTCAATTTTGGCTACCTTGAGTTCTATGAACCCGTCATTAAGGAAGATAGAGTTCCCTTTTTCTACACTATCAGACAGGCGGTCATAGGAAACCGGTATCTTGAATCTGGTTCCAGGGACATTTTCCGTAGTTAAAAACAGAGTACCACCCTTTTCAAGTACAATGGGCTCGTCTTTGAGATGTCCCACTCGTATTTTTGGTCCCGGCAGGTCAGCAAAAATTATAGCAGGGCGCCCGGCTTTTTTAGCGGCTGCCCGTATCGCACTAATCGTTTTTTTATGCTGTTGAAATGTGCCATGAGCAAAATTAAGCCGGGCAGCCGCCATCCCGCCTTTGATCAAAGAAAAAAGAACATCAGGTGATTGTGATGCCGGTCCTACAGTACATATTATTTTTGTCCTGTGAGGAGTCAAACATATGTCTGGTAAATGTCCCATAAATGTATTTCAAAAATTAAAACTTTTTATCATGAATATCATCGACTCTTACTTCCCGTTATACTGCCGGCCCAGCCGGCATAAAGAGCTTTATTTTCTCAATATTCTACTACAGGCTGTGGTGGTTGTCATAATAAAATCGTACTTGTAGTAACACTATCCCATCCAATCCCATCCAATCCTTGACCTCAAGTATTTCCTTGTTTATAATCTTCTGGCAGCTCAGACATAGCCGGGAAGACGCTTCGCACCGATTGCATGGTACCCTGATCCGCGGTCAGAATCTCATGCCTGTAAATATGCAAAGAACAAGCATGCGAACGCTTCGCTTGCTTCCCAATATAATAAGAAGCTTTTCACGAAATAGTAAAAGCCTAAATATTTTAACTTGAAAGGAAAGAATTATGGATAAGCGGGATCCGGATATTGATATTATCGAACTGACCGGTGATCTGGAAAAAGAATCTGAAGTTGAAGAATCCGACTCGGGCGATCAGTACGGCGATGAGTCTCGACCTTTCAATCTTCAGAAAAAGACTCTTATCATAGGGGGAGCGGCTGTTATATTAATCATAATCATAGTAGGCTTTTTGTCTTCAGGGGAAAGTGAGTTTTCAAAAACCGAATTTTCATCTTTAATCCAGAGGATAGAGAATATGGAAGCACGAGTATCCGATCTCGAAGGAATGGAAAGAAGAATAAGCTCCCAATTTCAGATACAGAAAGAGGCGATCAGAGAAAATTTGACTGAAGCTGCGGGAACGAGCGGCACAATGGTTCAGCAACTGAATCTTCTCGCAGAAAAAGTAGAAGCTCTTCAAAAAAAAATGGGATCCGTAGTAGAGGAAGCAAAGGCTGTCAGGACTGCGAAAGCGGAAAGAGCCCAGTCGCAAATTGCTCGGTATCATATAGTCCAGCGTGGGGAGAGCCTTTATAGGATCGCTCTCAAATACGGGCTTACCGTAGACGGACTTTGCAATTTGAATAATATTACACCGAGGCAGTCAATATTTCCGGGCCAGAAACTCTTCATAAAACGATAATTCCGGGATGCAGCACGGTGCGTATGAGGATCCTGCTGCGAGGTGCCTTCCGGCATAAATAAATATGCCGCAGGAATTTAAAATTACAGGGCCTGGATTGTATGATTCCCATACGAGATACCATCCGTTCTAAAAATTATCCCGTCATCAACATGACATTGATACTTGTTAATGTCATAGTCTATTTTATCCAACTCGGGCATTTCCAAAATCTCGAAGCCTTTATTTTTACCTATGGACTTGTTCCGGCACGCTATACAGTGCCCGAAGTTGCTGCTCACTTCAGCTTCGGACAGCAGATTCTGGCTTGCATCTCCTTTATGTTTTTGCATGGCGGATTTTGGCACATTCTGGGAAATATGTGGTTTTTGTATATATTTGGTGACAATGTAGAAGACAAAATCGGTCCGTTCCGTTATCTGTTTTTTTATCTGATCTGCGGGTGGATTTCAGGATTGACGCATGTTCTTTTTAATTTTCATTCTTCTATTCCCACTATAGGCGCAAGTGGTGCCGTTGCGGGAGTCATGGGCGCATATTTCATCACATACCCGTATTCGAAAATATTAACACTGATCCCGATTGTTTTTATTCCCTTCTTTGTCGAAATTCCTGCTGCCGTATTCCTTGGAATATGGTTTATTATTCAGTTTTTTAGTTCCATTTCGAATGTTCAGGCAAGCACAATCGCCTGGTGGGCCCATGTCGGCGGGTTTGTCGCAGGAATTGTACTGTTCAGAATTATTGGAATGCTTCCCGATTATGGCTTTGCAACGCAGGTCCGTACGAGAACCGTAAGGGAAAGATCTCCAAAACTTCATATGATAAAAAATGGAGACAAAAAAAATAATGATTTTTATGGGGTCCTCACAATTACCCCGCGTGAAGCTGAAACAGGAACACGGAAAACAGTGAGCATCCCTTTAGGATTCAGTAAGACGCTTTTTTCAGTGAATATACCTCCGGGTATACAGAGCGGCCAGACTATACGCCTTGCAGGAATCGGGAATCGTGCAGGGATGGCGGGAGGAGATGCCTTTTTAAAAATTGTGGTGGAATAGGAGCGCTCATTGCGTTGGCCGGAGGCCCATGGATATGAAAAATATTATTTGGAAGATTATATATACCGCTGCCGGAATGGCAGAAGCACGCATCATTACGGGCAGGCTTGAAGCAGAGGATATCCCGGTGAAGCTTGAATACGAAGCGATTGGAGCGATATACGGACTGACAATTGACGGGCTGGGCGAAGTAAGAATTCTCGTTCCTGAGAGGTATGAACATGACGCAAAAGAGGCTTTGGCTGTTATTTACGATGAAAATGAAATTGTCTGGGATAAAGAGCCGTAACCTTACCGCTCTATTGTTCGAGTGATTCTCTGAGACCATTTCTATGAGCGGAGCATAATCCACAATCCTGCGATGATAAAAGCAAAACCTGCAATTTTGGCCATCATCTTTTCGTTTATAAAATGCGAAAGAGCACTTCCTGCAAAAACTGCCAATGCCGAAGCCGCAACAAGCGCAAAAGCGGAGCCTGCGAATACGATCAATTTGCTGTTCTGGGCCCCCGATGCATAAAGCATAGTGGCCAACTGGGTTTTATCCGCAATTTCGGCTATGAAAACCGTTGCAAAAACTGTAAAAAAAAGTTTCACTTTACTTCATCCTTCTACATGTTATTTCCCGGGATCTCCTGGCCGGGCAAAAACCTCATGCCTTAAAATCTGAAAGTAAATAAGCTCCTGCATTCACTTTCCCGGAACAGATATTTGAATAATAACCGGTGTCAGAAGATACCTTCCAGTGGCGTTTTGCAATTTGGGCAACTGCGGTCATGCAAATGGATTCGATTTATACGGAATCCGGATCTTTCTATCAGAGGCTCACTGCAGACGGCGCAAAAGGTGCTTTCTGTCTTTTCACCGGGAATATTCCCAATATATACATATTTTAAACCTGCCTCCCTGCCTATATCATAGGCAGTACGGAGTGTCATGTACGAGGTAGGAGGCCTTTCTCTCATTTTATATTGAGGGTGGAAACGGCTGATGTGCCAAGGTGTCTCCTCGCCCAATGCTGCAACAAAGCGGGCAATATCCTTCAGCTCTTCATTGCTGTCATTGAGACCTGGAATAACCAGTGTCGTTACCTCCAGCCAGATACCCGCCTTCTTCACGGCCTTCAAGGCATCAAGGACCGGCTGGAGCCTGCCACCGCAATAATGTCTATAAAAATTGTCATTCATCGATTTCAGGTCGATATTTGCCGCATCGAGAAAAAGCGGCAATAATTCAAGGCATTCCTTTGACATGTATCCATTTGAGACAAACACGCTCCCGATTCCTTTTTCTCTGGCTTTTAACGCAGTATCGAACGCAAATTCGAAGAAGACAGTCGGTTCCGTGTAGGTATATGCTATTGTGCGTGAACCGCTTTGAAGCGCCTTTGCAATAATAGATTCAGATGAGGTTTCTCTGCCCATAAGACTTCCTTTTTCGCGGGGCATTTGAGAAATTTCATTATTTTGACAAAAGATGCACCGGAAGTTGCATCCTGCAGCGGCTATGGAAAGGGACCTGGATCCCGGAAAAACGTGAAAAAGGGGCTTTTTTTCTATTGGATCGATGTTTTCCGCAATTATATTTCCGTATGCAAGAGTGAAAAGTTTCCCATTCCGGTTTGTCCTCACGCCGCAAATCCCTCTCTTTGCCGGAGAGATGACACAGCCATGGGCGCATAGAAGGCACTGTACGCGATTTTGAGAATGCCTTTCAAAAAGTGCCGCTTCTTTAATCATTGTTCATTTCCCGGCTTGCTGTTCCTGGAACCCTGCTTTCGGTTCGCAGTCTTTCGTTTAAATTGGCCTTTAATGGATCCTGGATTGTTCTGTGCGAATAAGTAACAGGAAAGGACAATCCCAAAAAAGCGCCGAAAGGATTCTTTGCCGTAGGTATTTTTTCTTCCGCTCCTTCAGCCAGAGGATAGCAAAATGAAGGAAAAAAAACTACACTTCCCCACTGGACGGGAACACTGCCCAGAACGCTTTTTACCATTCTAATAAGATTGTAAGGACCGAAGGATTGGATAGGTTTGTCGTCGTTGCACAGCGCTCCTTCTTTTAAAAGTGAGTGAGCACATAAAGAAAGGTGGTTCAACACGCCAACGAACACTCTGCCTCTGCTAACTCTTACTGCTTCACCCAATGCTTTGGCTGGATTGTGAACTGTTTCAAGAGATGTTATCAAGGTGACGATATCGAACTCGTTGTCTGAAAAAGGCAGATCTTCCAAATCGCCCCGATGGAGATCGGCTCTTGAACCCATTTTTTCCCGTGCCGCATCGAGTATGAAGCGTGATTTTTCAACACCGGTCACATTACAGCCTTTCCGCTTGAAATAGGCCAGATGGTGTCCCGTTTTGCAGCCGGAATCGAGCAGTTTTTCACCGGGCTTCGGGGACAGGAGCGACATGATTAATCCCCGCTCACGCCTGTCCACATATGCTCCTGTGGGAGATCTGAGCCACTGCTCATAGGATTTGACTATCTCTTCGTTCCGGCTCATTCTTGAATCTATAGTTTTTCACCGTTCAGTTTGAATGAGGTGCAGACTTTGCCGGCAGAATCAAGCCGAATCTAACCCCCGATTGAGGACATGTTCCTCACACATTTTTTTCTTGATGACTGATAAGAGGGACCTTCATAACTACGGGGCTTTCTACTTATCAGGCCGGTTATAATTTCATGAAGCTCCTCATCAGTGCACCCCTCCCTGAGAGGGGTCTTAAGATCCGCTGCAGGTTCATCTGAAAAAAGACAGGCTCTCAGTTCCCCGTTCGCAGTCAATCTGAGTCTGTTGCAAGTATTGCAGAACTGGTGGCTCATGGCGCCTATAAACCCCAACTCCCCCTTGCATCCATCAACTCTATACACCCTGGCGGGTCCTCCGGCTCGTTCCACACTGTTCCGGGACAGGAGTGTATACCTTTTTTTAATCGTGTTAATTATATCATCAGTTGAGAGGTGATGAAAACTTTCGTTCATGGGGGCCCCAATCGGCATGTATTCTATAAACCTCACTTGATAAGGCTTGTCTACGATAAGTTCAGCAAAATTTTCAATTTCATTATCATTAAAGCCTTGTATTCCTACGATATTGATTTTAATTGGTGAAAACCCTGCAGCACGTGCCTTTTCAATCCCCCGAAGTACCCGATTCAAATCGCCGCCTCGCGTAATCATGCGATACTTTTCAGGTACGAGAGAATCAAGGCTCACGTTTATGCGATGTATTCCAGCATCAAACAGCCGTTCGGCGAAATCTTCAAGCAGTATGCCATTTGTAGTGAGACTAATATCCTGAAGTCCCTCTACATTCATGAGTTCTGAAAGAAATTCAATAACTCCTCGGCGTACCAGAGGTTCTCCTCCTGTAATTCTGATTTTTATTATGCCGAATTTTACTGCAATATTCACTATCCTCAGAATCTCTTCATATCGGAGAATATCTTCGTGGCCAAGAAAGGAAACGCCTTCTTTTGGCATGCAGTATACGCAACGGAGATTGCATCTATCCGTGATAGAAACTCTCAAATAATTAATTATACGATTATAACTGTCTATCATAAAACTGTTATTTTTTATTACCCCTCAATAACCGAGTGTCTACCATACTTTTATTGTCATGGCAATATTGTGATTTAATTTAATTTATTGGTTACCACACACGCGAAAAAGATTTTCTTTCGAGCTGTTCGTAAATGGTGAAAAAATTGCCTGCAAAAGGGAAAAGCTACATTCCTGTTCGAATTTGATATGTTATGAGTTCCCTGCCTTTTCTAATCACAGGGACATCGAACCGGATTGTAAACGCATCCAGTTTCGTATAGGGATGGCTGCTTTCAATTATTTCCCAGTTTCCATACATTGACTCAATAATACGTACGTTTATATTTTTCTGTTTGTGATTTTCAATAGTAAGTCGCCATTTTGATTCGAAAAGCCGAGTTGAGATCTGCTCAAATTCGGTCTGGGTTTTTTCAGCTGTTATGTCAAACGCTTCACCGGCTTTTAAATCGATTTTTTTATCCGTGGGAACGTGATCAATCCTGTCTTCTCCTATGAATTGCCGGCTTCCGGTGCCATCTTTTTTGTAGAGTCTGATAATTCCAGCCGGTAAAGGAATTCCCAAATTATTTTCGGTCGAATTTCTGAAACAGTAATGAACTTCTACATTCTGTTTTTGACTCGTCCCGGGATATGGGCGTACCAAATACTCTTTAGATCCATAAATTCGATAATCCTTTTCAATCTTCACTCCGGATGTTTCAAAAAGGCGTATCTGTTTTGACTGGCTGTTTTCGATCGTTGTGGGCCGTGACAGATCATACATATGATATTCAAAAAAAGATTTTTCCTTAAACTGAGGTTCAGTCGAAGCAAGCATGAGTTCTTTTCTTGAAACGGCATCTCTTTGCGGTTCAGAGATCCGTTGAATATCACCTGCTATAAGTTTGAGTTTTGCCTTTCTATATGTTGCTCCGCTTCTATTGTCAACAGTAATCCAACCGGTTAATTCCGATGATGCTTCTTCTTTTTCGATCATCATAATATAATCGGCGTGCCAATTTATATTTTCAGTGATGTAGGATACTTCAAGTTTTTTCGCCTTTTCCGATTCATTTGCGAAAAGCCAGGTGAGAGCGGGTTGCGCAATCAAATTTCCCGGCAACTCGGGCAGAATCCTTATGCCCGGATATCCCAAGAAAATCTCACCGCCTATTTGAAAAATCTGATCTTCATTATTGCTGAGCAGGGTGGCTTTTACAATTTCCTTTGTATCCTGGTACTTGTTCCAGTTAAGGATCTTGATTTCTTTTCCTATATACTTATCCAGAAGCACCCGGGCGTTAATAAGATCATAATTGTAATTCTGTTCGAGGATCCGAAAGTCTTCAGATTTTTCGGCTGATGAAACATATACGGTTACAGGTAGTATGCGGGAGGCTATATCAATGAATTGCAGTTCTCCCTCACCCTTACACAGAGTAACATTTCTTGTATCCTTCACTAACCCGATGTTGCTGTTGTATATTGTGATTTCCAGCATAATTTGATCCGAAGCAGTGCTTTTAAATACGGGAATGTCTGCCCACGAACGTCCGGCAGTCAAAAAGACAAGTGCTCCTAAAAGTACATATCTGAATTTCATTCAAACCTCCGTCTATCGTTCTTTTTAAAACCGGAATTTTCCCACTGCCATATTTCCGCACCCATTTTGTTCTATCGCAGAAAAAGGGTATCATATTTCCTGTTAAAAGATCAGCAGTCTTTTTTTGGTCATATTCGAAAGCAGGATTTTTTGACACGTGCGCCATAAAAGTGCCGTTTTTTCGAAGCCCCATTTACCTCATTCCCATTGGAATCGGGCTTAAATCTTTCTGATTCAGGGATGTAAGATTTTGGCAGGCCCTGCCCTTGTTTTTCGACCATGCAGTGTCATGCGAAGCTGTCCCGGCGAACGTGCGTGTTGCGATCGGGCATTGTCAGAAGAGCGTTCGCATCCAGACTTATCAATATAAATTTAATTTTAAAGAAAAAAGGTACGAATGTTGCTTGATGAGGGGAACTGCCAAAAATTCCGGTTAAAATGGTAAAGAAAGAGAAATGTATTCCCAGAGAACGGTACAGCCGATTCTATTCGGCTTGAGAATCGGTATAGTCCTTTTCCCATCCTGCTTCTTGTTAGACTGGTTTTCATATCCGCAGTATAAGTATTATCTTTTGATCATCCGTATTGCCACTGCATCTTACTTTGTTTTTTCCTGTTTTCTGCTGAAACTGCACGGGGAAAGAGTATTGAATTTTGTAATGTGTTCCTGTTTTTTTTTAGCAGCATGCAGTATTACACTCATGTGCGTTGTCGTGGGTGAAGGCTTTGCTTCTCCGTACCGCGCAGGAATCATGCAAGTGTTAATAATTTCAGTACTGCTTTTTTACATGCGGCCGTTTCTTTACAGAATCACGGTATTTCTTGTTGCCTTGCAATACTTTGCTGTTCTCGCATTTCTCCCTTTTACCGTGAAAGATTTCCTTTCTTCTTTTTTTGCCATAGGCATAACTGTTGTTATGGCAATTTTGATACATTATTTTATGAAAAAGCTCCTGCAAGAAATCAAAACGCTCAAAGGGATAATTCCAATTTGTGCCCGATGTAAAAGAATACGTGATGACAGAGGCTACTGGCATCAACTGGAATCTTTTATCCGGAACCATTCGGATGCGGAATTCAGCCACAGCCTGTGTATTGAATGTGCCAAAGAACTCTATCCGGATATTTACCTGGAGAAGTAAATTTCTTCCATTCATTGATTGGTATAACACTGCAGGTCTCTGTCAGACAAAGACTGACGGAATGTAGGATCACATCCCATTTTTAATTCAGACGAAAGCCGATACCAAAATAAATAGCTATGGAGTATTCGATTATCACCGGGCGGCGAAGAGAAGATTAATGTGTTTTTAAAAAAGGCATGGCTGGCGCGAAGAGATGCCTGGCTCTTGTGGGCTGATAATAAAGGAGAAGGAGGCGAATAATGGCTGAAATTAATGAGCAAGATTTTTATAATAAGGTGTTTCCTGTTCCTGAGAGGGTAAAAGAAAAATCGTATATTAGAAGCAGGAATGAATACGAGAAGCTCTATAAGGAATCAATAGAAAATCCCGATGCTTTTTGGGCAAAGATGGCCGAAGAGAGATTGAGTTGGTTCAAACCGTTTGATAAGAAAAAGGTTTCTGACTGGTCCTTCGACGGGAATCTTCATGTAAAGTGGTTTGAAGGTGGAAAAATCAATGTGAGCTACAATTGTCTTGACCGGCATCTGGAGACGAAAAAAAATAAGGCTGCCATTATTTTTGAGGGTAACGATCCGAATGACTGGAAAGTATATACTTATTTTGACATGTACAGGGAAGTCAATAAATTTGCCAATGTACTTAAAAGCATGGGAATCAAGAAGGGCGACAGGGTATCCATTTATCTCCCCATGATTGCAGAGCTTGCCATTACAATGCTCGCCTGCACAAGAATAGGAGCTATTCACTCGATAGTTTTCGGTGGTTTTTCGGCGGAGGCTCTGAGGGACCGGATTAATGACTGCGGGGCAAGAATACTCATTACGTGTGACGGGACATATAGAGGTGCAAAAGCAGTTCCTCAAAAGGCTAATGCCGACAAAGCGCTCAATGAATGCCCGTCGATTGAAAAGCAGATTGTAATAAAACGCACAGGACTGGAAGTCCCCATGCAGGATGGTCGAGATCTGTGGTATGGAAAATTGATGGAAAATGCTGCGCAATATTGCAAACCGGAGGAAATGGATGCTGAAGATCCCCTCTTTATTCTTTATACATCAGGCTCAACGGGGAAACCGAAAGGCGTTCTTCATACGACTGCGGGTTATTTGCTCTATGCGTCGATGACTCAGCAACTTGCATTTGACGTGCGGGACGAAGATGTATACTGGTGCACGGCCGACATAGGCTGGGTGACAGGCCACAGTTATGTGGTATACGGGCCCTTGTGCAACGGATATTCAAGTATCCTTTTCGAAGGCGTTCCAAGTTATCCATCATACGACAGATTCTGGGCCGTATGTGAAAAATACAATGTAAACAACTTTTATACGGCTCCGACAGCAATTCGAGCCGTTGCCAAAGAGGGTGACGAATGGGTCGAAAAGCATGACCTCTCATCATTGCGTGTTCTGGGATCGGTTGGTGAACCGCTGAATCCTGAGGCATGGTGGTGGTATTATAATAAGGTTGGCGGCGGTAAGTGCACCATTGCAGACACATGGTGGCAAACCGAGACCGGAGGTCATATGATTCTTCCTCTTCCGGGTGCAATTGATATAAAACCCGCAAAGGCAATGGTCCCGTTTTTTGGAGTAAAACCGGTCTTGATCAGCGAGGATGGTAAGGAGATAGAAGGTCCCGGTTCAGGTGCTCTCTGTATTAAAACGGCATGGCCCGGTATAATGCGAGGCATCTGGGGTGATCAGGGTTTGTTCAAGGAGAATTATTTTTCTCAATTTCCGGGATACTATTTTTCAGGTGACGGCGCCGAACGTGACGAGGATGGCGATTACAGAATAACTGGTCGTGTGGATGATGTTATTAATGTGTCGGGTCACCGCATGGGAACAGCAGAGGTTGAAGCTGCCTTGACATCACATCCGGATGTGGCTGAAGCGGCGGTGGTGGGATTCCCGCACGAAATCAAAGGACAGGGAATTTTTGCCTATGTCACTCTTAATCACGATGTTGAAAAAAATGAAGATCTGAAAAAGAAACTTGTTGCCCACGTGAGAAACGAGATCGGGCCTATTGCGACACCGGATAAAATTCAATGGGCAGATGGTCTCCCGAAAACCCGTTCAGGGAAAATCATGAGAAGAGTTCTCAGGAAAGTAGCTGCTGCCGATTTTACTGATTTCGGTGATACATCGACTTTGGCAGAACCGGGTGTGGTTGACGATCTCGTTGCCGGAAGAAAGAAAATAGGGTAACATGTGTGCCATCGTATAACCCATCTTTTGAAACTATAAGAGAGACCGGAATTTATATACCGGTCTCTCTTACCCCGATAAAAATTTCTTCTTATAACCCTCCTGAAAATTGCCTAAAAATTGCTTGACAAGATTCCTTATGCAGTTGATTATTTATTATATTTTCTCATTCCGGAACCGATCTTTACACTGATTTAAAAAATTTCGACTGCCTCAGGCATATGATCGCACCGATTTGAAAGCCCTGTCTCGAAACAAGAGATGGGGTTTTTTGGTCACAAAAAATTACAAGGGAGTCAATTGTGATGAAGGTCGATATCGCTGAGAATTGGTCGCATCTGCAGGACCTGCTTTTTTATGGTGCCTGGAACGAGAGATTGAGACGGTTCCGGTCTCCCTGGACATTTCGTGGGCTTTCCGAGGCATCTTATCGCCTCGATACGACTCTGATGCGGCTCGGCAGTCCCTTCGAAGAATTCGAGCGTCATCTGTTGCGCAATTTCATGAAATATGCCGAACGTGATGTCGTTGAAAAAGATTCTTACTGGCACTGGCTTTCGGTTGCTCAACACCATGGCTTGCCCACACGTCTGCTTGACTGGACCTATTCGCCGCTTGTGGCAATGCATTTCGCGACTGCCAATACCGCTAAATTCGATCGTGACGGTGCGGTATGGTGCATCAATTATGAACAGGCGCATGCCCTTCTGCCGGAACGGATCAGGATGGCCCTCAACAAGGAAGGTGCAAATTCCTTTACGGCGGGACTGCTCGCTCGAACCGTTGCTTCTCTGGAAGAACTGGATCATATGTCGGAGTCGCCTTTTCTTCTCTTCTTCGAACCGCCTTCCATGGATGACAGAATCGTAAATCAGTTCGCGCTGTTTTCGGTAATGTCAAGTCCCGAGACCGGACTTGACGACTGGTTTGCACGATATCCCGATTTGTGCCGGAAGGTTGTCGTGCCCGCAGCAATCAAGTGGGAGATACGGGACAAACTTGACCAATGCAATATGACGGAGCGCGTTCTGTTTCCCGGTCTCGACGGATTGAGCCGATGGCTGCACCGCCACTACAGCCCTAAGCACCTGATCCGGTAAATATTGACAAGGTTTCAGCAGAGGAAGGGTACGCCGCAACCGGTAAACAGGAAAGGATTTTACATGAAAACAAGATTATCCAATCTTTGGGAATCAATACGAACCAGCTTCTGGTTTCTTCCCGCTCTGATGGTTGTTCTTGGGATCATTTTATCCTTTTTCTTTGTAGAGATAGACAGGAGGGTGAAAATCGATGCGTATCGGGTATTCGGTTTTACATATGCCGTGGGACCCGAGGGAATACGGTCGGTTTTATCCGTTATTGCCGGATCCATGATAACCGTTGCCGGTGTTGTTTTTTCGATCACCGTCGTTGCCCTCACTCTGGCCTCCAACCAGTTCGGTCCCAGGCTGTTGAGAAATTTTATGCTCGACAAAGGCAATCAAGTGGTTCTTGGAACATTTATATCAACATACATATACTGCCTGCTCGTTCTTCAATCTGTTCGTACTGAAGACCGGGTTTTCATGCCGTCTCTTTCAGTTACATTCGCGGTTGTTCTTGCATTAATCAATGTAGGAATTCTAATCTATTTTATTCATCATATTTCCACCTCAATTCAGGCGGACCGGGTAATCGCTCTTGTATATTATGATCTTGAAATGCATCTCCGCCGGTTTTTTCCTGAGGAATTTAATCCTGAATCACCGGGCAGAGAACAAAGCGAACCCGAGCTGCATTTGAAGACAGCCCGTTGCCGGGAGTGTAGAGTAGCCGCTCCGAAAGCCGGGTATTTACAGGCGATCGATCGCGACACCCTGTTGGAGAGTGCCAGGAAGAAAGATCTGGTGCTCAATATTCCGTGGCGACCTGGAGAATTCATAGTGGAAGGAAGCACGATCGTGAAGGTGGAAAATTGCGAGAAACGGGATGAAGGACTTGAAAAACGGCTGGCCGAAGCTTTTATTCTGGGCGAACAACGTACGCCTGTGCAAGATCCCGAATTTGCAATTCACCAGCTCGTCGAAGTCGCCCTGCGGGCGCTATCACCCGGTATTAATGATCCTTTTACTGCAATTGCCTGCATTGACCGGCTCTGCTCGGCCTTGTGCTATTTGTCAGGCAGAAAATTCCCCTCCCCATATCTTTATGATGATAAAGGTATTTTGCGGATCAGGGCTAAAACCGTCACATTTTCAGGAATGACAAGTGCTGCATTCGATCAGATACGGCAGTATGGCCGCCCGACTGTTGCGGTAACGATCCGGCTCCTGGAAGCAATGGCAACACTTGCTGCCCATTCGCGCAATTCAGAGCAGCGGCGAGCGATTCTCCGCCAGACCGAAATGATAGAAAAGGCGAGCCATCGGGTACACCTTGAAGAATATGATCGAAAGGATGTCCTGCAAAGGTATCGGACCGTACTTGATCTTGTCCATGATCCGAATAGCGGCAAATGATCTTTATCATATATGTTACCTTTCACGCACAACGCCTCCGGATGATATTTCAAGCCCGCGGAGGCACTGTTGAAAATTACATATGCGTACACTACTATTTTGAAACTTTGAATTCATCTCTACGGTTCCGGGACCAGGATTTCTCGTTATGATCCAGAGCTGCTGGACGCAGCTCCCCGTAACTTATGGTTCTAATCCTGGAATTTGAAATCCCGAGGGAAGCCAGATAGAACATTGCGGCCTCTGCCCGTCTCTGCCCGAGAGCAAGATTGTAATCTTCAGTTCCACGTTCATCGCAGTGGCCTTCGACTATTATTGAAATGTCGGGATGGAGCTGCAGCCATTCGGCCTTTTTCTCAAGCACTTTTCGTGCCTGGGGTTGTAAATCATAATTATCGAAGTCGAAGTAAATCCTTTCCGACTCAAAAAGATCTTTTCCCGACGGACCTGCGATCAAAACAGGCGCGGTTTCTGTATTCACGAGCGGTGTTTTTCCTGTTTTTGCCGGGGGAGCTTTCTGTCCTGCGACTGCTGGTTTTGCTTCATTTGATATCGTGACCTGCTTTTTTGCACATGCATATAAAAGCAGCAGCGTCGACAGGGCGAAAAGCAATACAATTGATACTCTGAGTTTTTTCACATTGACACCTCTGGACTAAATTGAAATTCCATTTACCGGAGATGCCGGGAAAGGGTTTTTAACCCTTTTCCCGGGTCTATCTTCAATTTCCGGTCTATTTAACTTCTTTGAAGTTTGAGACCGTCAAAGTCTTTGTTTCACCTTCAGCCTTGACAGTACCCTTTACCTGAACAGTCTTGCCGACCAAAGCTGCAAGTTTTTTCCCGACTTCACTCTGGGCGATGAAATAGGAGTTTCCATCCTCGGCAACCAGCTGTCCGGTCGCATTCACAATGCCTGTAATCTCCGTTTCAGCTGCGCTCGAGCTTGTCACGGTTGCTGTTGCAAAGAGTATCGACACTGCCGCTAAACAAACTACTGCCACTAACACGCCTGCATACTTTTTCATTCTTATTCCTCCTTCCGGAATATATTTGAGCTGCGCTCGTGTATTACGGTTCCATCAGATCGCCGCCTGGGCAAAGTGATGAAGTGCCTTTCATAAGTATGAAAGCATTTGTCGTGCCTTTATCTCAACTTATTAACTTTACTTCATATTTTTCATATGATTGAAAAATAATCGGAACAAGGGTTCCGCTTCTGAAATCTGGGCTCGGGAAGATGTTTGGGTATAACAATTTGAATTATATAAAAAATGTGAATTGTCGGAACTTTCGATCCGATTTACATTCAGGGAAGAAAAGTTCCTTTCTGATGCAAGGGATTTACATCCTGAAATTTTCCTTCTGAAGGTCATATTTTTTCATGAGTTTATGTACCTGGCGGGTGGAAATTCCTGCATCATCCGCCGTCTTCTGAATGTTACCCCTAAATTCCGTAAGGAGTGTCATAAGATACTCTTTTACTGCGGTATCCTTGACCTCGGCCAGTGAACCGGCGCCTCGAGGCATGTGACAACCATTACGATATCCGAAGGACAATTCTTTTGGGATGCTTGAAACAGTAATAACTTCGGATTTTTCTATTATAAAAGCCCTTTCGATAATATTCTTCAACTCCCGGATATTACCCGGCCATGGATAGTGCCGGAAAATTTCCATAACTCGCGGATCGATATTATTGATCGTCTTCGTATTGGCCCGGTTCAGTTCCTTAAGAAAACTGTCGGTCAGCAGCGGGATATCTTCGATTCGCTCCCGCAGTGGAGGAACTTCGATGGGAAATACGCTAAGGCGATAAAACAGGTCATTCCGAAACCCCCCCTCTCTGATCATCTGTTCCAGATCTGTATTTGCTGCCGCAATGACGCGTATATCAACGGGGATGTCCGCTTCGCTTCCGACGCGCTGTAAAGTTTCTTCCTGAAGAACCTGAAGCAGCTTAATTTGTGCAGACGGGGTAAGAGTGCCCACTTCATCAAGGAATATGGTGCCCTTGTCGGCGATCTCGAACTTACCCAGCTTACGGCGGTCCGCTCCGGTAAATGCGCCCTTTTCGTGGCCGAACAACTCGCTTTCAAGCAGTGTATCCTGAATCGCTCCGCAGTGTACTTGTATGAATTGTCTTTCGGACCGGTTACTAAATTGATGGATGATCCGTGCAAGAACGCTTTTTCCTGTGCCCGTTTCGCCGGTCAGAAAAACCGTTGTCTTTAAAGGGGCGACCGCCATGAGTTTGTCTATCGCACCGCGCATCATCGGGCTTTCGGTATGAATAATATCGGCGCTCTTCTGTACATATCTGCCCCGCAGGTAATGGAGCTCCGATTTCATCAGCAATGTGCGGTACACGTTCTCTGTGATATGGTTCAATTCGTCCTTGTTGACGGGACGGGTGATATAATTGCTCGCTCCTCCCTTTACGGCCATCACGGCCTTTCGAATGTGCTCTGGGGAAGTGAGGACGATAATCTGTGCTGTAGGAAATATTCTCCAAAAATTCATAAGCGCAGACTTGAAAAGCGGGTCTATTTCGTTTTCTTGCTGCAGATGTTCCAAAAATTCGATATCAATGAACAGGTACTCGCATCGTTTCCTCCCGAACATTTCAAGACACTGTACCGCGCTTTCCGCCCTTTCGATACGGTATTCCGCCTGGAACGATTCCCTCACTGCCTGAACAGATTGCTTATCGGTTGTTGCAACAAGAATGATCTTCATAAAATACTTCTTCGCTCCTCTTTCGCCTGCAAGGACGTTGAAGAGCTTTTAATCTTACATGGCTATAAATACAAGAGAAAATTACAGCAGCCCTGGCAATTTATCACTTTTTTGGGAGTATCTTTCACAATGAGAATTTTAAAAATGTTTCGGTGGAATCGAAGTTGGAAATCATCAGCTGAATAAAAACACATGTCATTAATCATTACTCATTTTTCTTTGTAAGGTATGCTTCTCGCAACTAATCATTAATTTATTTTTAATATTCAGAGCATCGCTGTGTATTGATCTCCGGCAGGACTTCGTGTGACAACCGGAATATCCGGCAGATTTTTTTTCAAGCTTTTTATTGTAGTGCGATTTGATCGAGATGTTTGTCCCACCAGTGTCATCAATTTTTGCATGAACACCTTCATCTCGATGGCGTGCATGCTCATTTCCCCGGATGCGCAGGCGAATTTTTTCGCTTCGGCCGAGACGTACCGTACTGCCTGTTCCATATCGCACCCAGCGTTGTTGAGCTGCTCAATACCTGCAGATTGTTCGTTTGATGCTGCCGATATTTTTTGTACAAAGTCCATTACGTCGGCAGAGCTTCGTTCCAGCTCGCCAAACGCCCGGTCTGTTTCAGTGACAAGATTTGTGCCCTCGTTTACTTTACTGATTGTCCCTTCGATGAGAGCCCCGGTATTACGGGCCGCTTCTGCGGCACGTGCCGCCAGATTTCTCACTTCGTCCGCCACTACCGCAAAACCTGCCCCCGCTTCACCCGCCCGGGCCGCTTCAACGGCTGCGTTTAAAGCCAATAAATTCGTTTGAAATGAAATATCATCAATAGTCTTGACTATCTTGGATGTTTCCGTGCCGGCGGCGGAAATTTCCCGCATTGAATCGGCCAGCAGTTTCATGGCGCCGCCGGCGCGGCTCATGATCCGTTGCGTTTCCCGTGTCAGTGCAGTGGTTCGATGTGCGCTTTCGGCGGTCAGTTGAATTTTGACAGTCATTTGCTCGAGGGCCGATGCTGTTTTTTGTAAAGAAGAAGCGTGTGTCTCGGAGTTTTCGGCAAGCTCACGGCTGGAGGAAGCGATGCTGGCAGACGCGGATTCAACCTGTTCTGAGGTTCGGTTAAGACCGGATATCACATCAACCAAAAGATGTGTGACATTCCGGCTGATCAAAAACCCGATAACGAGAGCCAGGCAAAAGCCGAATGCGATTCCACCCAATGCAACCCATTTAGCACGATCGGCCTTGACGAGTGCTTCAGTCGCATCCTTTTCCACGATTTCCGTATTTGCCACTACGAGAGAATTGATGAGAGCGACGGCCTGATGTTGAATATCTCTTCCGATGATCATCACCTGATGGTTCATCCGGTCATACAGCTCCTCCGCAAATTCGGCCTGCTCGATCATCTTTTCGAAGCCTCTAAAAACCTCTTGTGCAGCCGGTATCATTTCATTTTCGTATCTGAATGACGCGGCATCGATATCTCCTTTGCGGATACTTTCCTTTATATTGCGAATGGCCGTATAGAAGCGCTTATGAGGTTCACTAATTTTTTGCAGCACTCCATTTATAATCGGATTTTGAGTTTGATAACCGGCCATCCAGGTCGTCATGGGGGTATCGGCCGGAGTGTCATTCCCCTCAAATTCAATTTCAGTCTGTATCATATTACCGACCCTGCCGACCAGGTCGTATTGATGACTCCTCAGACTCTCAAGGACTTCGCAAAGCCGCATGGGATTGATGATGTCAGTGTCTACCAGTTGCCGGGATATCTCGAGAAAACGCTCGCTGTTTTCCTCCCAAAGCGTCAAGGCCTCCAAAAACTGTCTCCATAATTCATTTTCCCTGGGAGTTTTCGGCAATATTTCATATCGTTCCCATGCGTGACGATATTTTTTTCTTTCTCTTTCAATGGCGGCATACTGGTCTTGAATCCCTGCAAACCCGAGATCCGGATTCAGCAGGCTATAATGTGCAGCCATTATGGATGCAACGGATCCCTTTATGGTAAGCAAGCTTTGCACACCTGGAAGGCGTTTGTGTACCATGTGTTCGAGGGATTCCGAAGTTCCGGTGATCCCTAACCATCCATCCATTCCCACTAAAACGACAATAATGGCTATTATAGTAAATCCAGCCAGTAATTTCCCTGTTATTCCCTTGAATTTCATGAATCTTTCCCGTGGGATGGCCGGCTTGGAGAATCGCCGCCCGGCTATTTTCTCTCGAATTATTTAGAAGGCCTATTCAGCGGGGCCCAGTTTATGGTCCACTTCCTTCATTATTTTCCGAAGATTGTCATAGTTGCTGTCTTTTGTCTCCACAAAGCCTGTGACGCCTTTTACAATCGAATTGAGGACAGCAGGATCTTTCAGTTTGAGTACCGAAGACCGGATCTTGCCCACCAGACCGGCATTCATATCCCTGTGGGCAATCAGCAAAAAGTCATAGACGGGCTGGGACTTGGCAATTATCTTGATCTTGTCCAGATTTTTTTTGGCTATATCCTCCTTTATCCCGCCCGCATCGAAACTTCCCATGGATACGTCTCTTGCTACTTTGTCATGTTTACCAAGGAAATCATAGGCAGAAAGGGTATCGAAAATACCCTCGTCCATCAACATTTTGCAGGGCATATAACAGGAGAGTGTGGATTGTCTGGAGCCGAATGCAAAACGTTTCCCCTTGAGATCTGTCAGTGAATTGATGCCGCCATTGTTTCTGGCTGCGACAATTACGGCGTGATAAAAAGGCTGACCTTTGGTTTCAAGTCCGGCTATAACAATAAAGTTACCCGGGCCTTCTCCTTCCTGGGTGGCAATGACATACGGGCTGGGTCCGATGAACCCGAAATCGAAGTATCCTGACTTGAATTTTTCAATTGTGTCCAGATAGTCCTTACCGGTTTCAAAACCGATTTGAGTCCCGGTTTCCTTTTCCAAATACTGAATCAACGGGGTGAGTGATTTGCGCACCTGGGAGACCTTGCCTACAGCAATGGCGCCGAAAACAAGCCGATCCTTTTCAGCTGCGCAAGGTACGACCTGAAAAAACATTGTAACCGCGATGGCGATTACCCAAAGCGGCCATTTATTCATTCGCTCATAATTTTTGTCTGTTACACACTCAAAAGATCGCATTATTTCTCCTTCCCTTCGCAGTTCAAGATTTCTCATGACGGGTATCCTGTGCTTTTCCCTTGTGTATATCGGTAGCCGTGAAGGAAAACTTGAATAAAAGGGGGAAAGACTTTCATGAATCTTTGCGCGAAAACAGGTTGGTCATTTGATTCTATTTATTTCTGCAGGAAGTGACGAAATAAAGAAAAAATAATAATTCGTCTGTCACATTTGTTTGATTTTTCTCATTGAAGGGTTATTTGAACTTATTATTTCGTAACTTTTTCTATGCAAGCACCAGTTGCAAGAATATCGATCATTTCTTTAAAGTAAAATTGTCGATCATGATGTATGGAATCTACGTGTGCCGGCTTGAAATGTTTCTGATCTGTGGCGCACCCCGTAAAAACAAACAACAGAGGTATAATTGCCGTTAACACTCCAACTTTGAGTTTTTTCATAATGTACCTCTGAAACAGCAGTTTATTTGGTAGTGGAGGAGGGCGGATTTCGCCCTCCTTTTTCCCCCGGCAGTGCCGGTTGCAAAAATTAAGAAACAAAAACATCTTTGAGGAGGTACTTTGATTGGAGCAATTAGTATGCCTAGCCGTAATTAACCGAAAATAGGTGGATATTATTTGGAAGCCATAAAGAGATTGTACAGAAAATTAACAATTTTTTTGCCTGATGTTAAGTAAGCTGTACATGTTGCTACAAACTGGAAATGAACCTTAAATGAAGCTCATACAATAAATCGAATGAGAAAGATTATTTTTATGCGAGCCGCTAGCCTTCTTTGTTCAGAAAAACTGAGACTCTTTTGCTGCTCCGAAGAAAACCATAACGGTTGATATCGAATTTTTAAGGATATTATTACTCATTAGCAGTGATATCTTTGCATTCATAATCAATGTGACTTTATTGAAATCATGTCATTTTCCTTTTTCAATTGTAAACATATCTTTTTGCACATCTTTCCACAAAATTTGTTGTCTGACATGCTTAATGAGTTCGGCATGACATTCACGTAATCGCCGACCAGAGCCGCAGGGACATTTCTCATGGCCCTTGGGATCATTTTTACGCGCAAGCAATTCCATAAAATCTTTTATATTCCAATCAACTTCTCCATGCAATAATTCTGTATAGTACTCAAAAATACCTTTTGCGTAATGTGATCGTTGTCCCCACGGAGGCGGTTGTCCATGCGTGTCATAATAGGCCTGCCACACAAGAAAGGGGGCAACAATCTCATCCAGAAAAAATACAATACGAGGCTTGGCCCTCCATTTTTGACTTATTTCTGCGTTAACTCCTAAACATGCACTCCCATCAGTCATTATGTGCCGATCGATATTGCCAATGGGCAACTTTTCATCATTACAGTACATCCTGGGGAAATCCCTTGGATAATTGTCAGGTAGCAAAATCGCAATTCGATAGTCGATATAGCGTTGTGAATCAGGTATTGAAAGACGATAAATCCCATTGACCAGGGCAGCTTCTTCTCGAAGGACGAGAGCCTCATTTATTCGGATACCCATCGGAGCAATGTCGATTTTAAGAAAAGGATATTTTTCTCCAAGAGATTGCCTTTCCTCGGCAAGAAATCTCTTATTCGATTGATACCACTTCATTTGCACTACTTGCCCGTCCAAGGCTTTGAAGGATTTCTGGCTGCATACACAGTTGCAAGAGATGCGGCATCCTTTTTCCTCTGCTGTTGTTCATCGGATTCTTCCTCGTCTTTAACAAGAGGGAATCTATCACCGAGCTGCTCCCGCCAGATTTCTGATGCTTCTCCACTGCTTTCATGATTGATTGCTTCCGACGCATCGGAGGCAAAATCCGATATTGCATCCTGAAATCGCCGTTTCTGTGTCTCGCTAAGACGAGATGTCAACTCTTCCATACTATCGACAGGGTTTAAAACAGAAAAAACGGGATTGACATACACGGATATGGCGGCAACCGTATCGGCCAGAGCTTTATCTTCCCTCGCATGAGGCCGAAAGTTCAAAGTTGCCAAAACAGTCAAAATCAGGCCATTCGGCATCTTGCCGCGCTTCTGAGACTGATAATCAGCCCAGGCCTTCAGGTACCGCACTATTCGTCGAAGTTGTTCGCCCTGCTTTTGGATGCGGTTGTTGAACCACTCCGTCAATGCCTTGGAATCGCTGGAATGCCAGCCCTTGTCTCCTTTTTCGGCGAGCATAAATGTGCCGTTCAGTTTTGCATACGCCGGCAAATCCACATGATATTGACCGGCATAGCGCACACGGACACAGGTGCGTTTGTCAATGGACTTCTCATTTGTTTGATTTTCAGTGGACTCCATCAGCCAGCGATGGACCGTTTCGGGAGAAGGCCAATTGCTATCGCTCGTCTCATCCAGGTGTTGCAAATAGACGCCGTCATCAATATCGAATTCGCCGTCGAGCGGATTGATGGTCGTAATCATTGCGAACGACCCCTGCCCATGAAATTTTGGTGCATTAACTTCCAGCTTGTCGCGGAAGTACTTCCGTGTGCGTTCCCGAATTGCATCTCTTGACGTTCTTAGAGAAGTTTTTTTGCCGGAAGATAATGCGACTTTGTCATGATACGTTCCCATTTCATTGTGAAGATCAGCCATAGGTTATTGTTCTCCTTTAATTTGATGAATTTTTGTAGGGGATATTTGTTCCGGCGCTTTTGCCGGACATGTCCAGGTAAGAATAAACAGGACAATTGCGATAATAAAAAGCAATATGCCGAGCGTGCAGAAATGATCGCTCCACCGGATTTTCGTCTTATTGTATTCTTCGGGTAGGAGAGTCGAGTCTTTCAGATAGACACCGTGAGTATGCATATTCAACGCATTCTCGCTCCGAATTAAGGCTTCGCGGTTTTTTTGGAATCCTTTTCGAAGACCCATTATGAAAACAAGCGCACCAGTGAAAAGTGCAGCAATGAGGAGTGTCAGTGCAACACGCTGTGCGAACAAAAGATCATTCCGGCAAATGAGAAGCCATGCAAGGCCGATAGCCATTCCGGAAATCCACAGCGTAAATTGTGTGCTCCGCTCCCGAATTTTATGTGATGCGTTGTATCGCTCCTGTAGTTCGACGAGCAAGACCTGTGCTTTCTGGTCATCATTCAGTGAAATCATCGAATAGCACCTACTTATAACCTTTCCGTTCTTTTCGTGCCATGCCAGACCTCCTGTATTTATTAGCAATATATTAGATACCGTAGCATAAAATACAGCCCCGAGTCAAATCATTTTTATTGCAGTAAGCTTTATACCGTGATACAAAGCATTTATGGTGCGGCTTCAGGATATAGCAGAAGTGCAAAGCGGATATTTGAGTCGGGGTAAAATAGAGCCTGCGGCAGACGGACCGTTTTATCTTCTACAGGCAAAAGATGTTGATGCAGACCGGCTTACCTACCGGACGGATGAAATCGTCAGGATACATCCGGAACTGTCTCGAAAGGATTGGATGCTTAAAAGAGATGACATTGTTTTTATGGCGCGGGGCGCCCGAAATTTTTCGCTTCTGATGCAAGATATTCCCGACCCCTCTCTGGCGGCTGCATGTTTCTTTATTATTCGCACATCCCAACAGATATGTCTTCCCCAGTACCTGTGGTGGTATCTCAATCAGAAACCTGTCGAGGATTACTTGCTCCGTGAAAGCGGTAGGGGCGTTCACATGCCGGTCGTTCGGCGCGCCGCACTGGAAAACATGGAGATACCTGTGCCGCCTTTAGAAATGCAACATAAAATTGTTGCACTGGATTCGCTGATGCGCAAAGAACAGAAATTGCTTGACGATATGGCCGAAAAGCGAAAAGAACTAGCAACCATCGCATGTATGAACGCAGCATTAAAAGGTGATAAATCAAGAGGATAATTCGATGACCGACAATAAAAAGCGCACAGAGATCTTCAACACGGTATGGCGGGCCTGCGACACCTTCCGAGGGGTTATCGACCCTGCCCAATACAAGGATTATATTCTCACCATGCTCTTTGTGAAATATCTCAGCGACATTCGCAAATCACAGATGGCGGAACTCGAAAAAAAATATAAAGGCGACAAAGTACGGATCGGAAGGGCCTTATCCCGCGAACGCTTCATCATTGACGAAGACTGCACGTTTGAGTACTTGTATGCGCACCGAACAGATAATGATATCGGACAAACCATTAACATAGTTCTTGAAAAGATCGAAGATGCCAATAAGGCAAAGCTGCACAACGTATTCCGCAACATCGATTTCAACAGCGAGGCAAACCTGGGTCAGGCCCGCCAGCGCAACTCGCGGCTCAAAACCCTCCTGGAAGACTTTGCAGAACTGAACCTGACGCCGGAATATGTGGGGGACATGGATATTATCGGCGATGTCTATGAGTATCTTATCGCACGTTTTGCCGCAACGGCAGGAAAGAAGGCCGGTGAGTTCTATACACCGGCGGAGGTTTCAGAGACGCTTGCCCGGCTGGTGGCCCCCAAACCGGGAGAGCGAATGTGCGATCCCGCCTGCGGGTCCGGCTCGCTTTTGATCCGGGCAGCCAAGCAGACCGGCTCCGAAAACAACTTCTCGCTTTACGGTCAGGAAATGAACGGCAGCACCTGGGCGCTCTGCAAAATGAATATGTTTCTCCATAACATGGACTCTTCCGACATCAAATGGGAAGACACGATCCGTCACCCGCAACTGGTCGAAAACAATGCGCTGATGAAATTCGATGTAGTGGTTGCCAATCCTCCCTTTAGTCTCGATAAATGGGGGCAGGAAATCGCCGCGGAGGACCGTTATGCGAGATTCGGGCGGGGCATTCCCCCAAAAAGCAAGGGCGACTGGGCCTTTATACTCCACATGCTCGCGACCGCCATCGAGGGCAAAGGAAGAGTCGGCGTTGTCGTTCCCCATGGCGTGCTTTTCCGGGGCGGACAGGAAGGAAAAATCCGGGAGTCGGTAATCAGGGAGAACCTGCTCGATGCCGTTATCGGCCTTCCCGCCAACCTGTTTTTCGGCACGGGCATACCAGCCGCCTTGACGATTTTCGACAAGTCACGCGAGCCAAACTGCAAGGGTGACATTCTCTTCATCGACGCGAGTCGCGAGTATGAACAGGGTACAAACCATAACAAACTGAGAACGGAGGATATCGAAAAGATCGTCGATACGTTCCGGCAACGAAAGGCAATAGAGAAATACTCTTATCGGGCGGCATTTTCCGAAATCGAGGAAAACGAATTCAACCTGAATATCCCCCGCTATGTGGATACCTTCGAGCCGGAACCTAAAATAGATATAGCCGCCGTCCAAAAGGAAATTGAAGAAATAGAGCGCAAACTTGCCGAAACGCGCACGAAGATGGATCAATATCTGAAGGATTTAGGATTTTGAGACTCCCTTGCCTGGATGTACATGCCATGAATATTCTATGCAAGATAAAGGTTGACAAAAAAAATAATATTGTTATTATGCACGCAGCATACCCGCCAAGCCTCTGGCCTTGCCAAGCTCAAATGTGGCGGGTTTTTTGTTTTTTGAGGAGCTGGTCATGAAATATTCAAAACCGGCCCTTTCTTTTTCACAACAAGCCGATCTCATTTTGAAACGAGGCCTTGTAGCAGACAGAAAACTGCTCATCTCAAGGCTTGGTGATGTTAACTACTATCGTCTAAGCGCCTACTGGTACACCTTCCGTATTCCAAATGATTCCCGGGACCGGCTCTATCCCGGCACCTCCTTTGAGACCGTTTGGCACCGATACGTTTTCGATCGGCACCTTCGGCTTATCGTCATGGATGCGATCGAACGTGTTGAAGTATCAATCCGGACAAGATTGACGGAACATTTTACGAGGAAGCATGGGGCCTTCGGATATTTGAAAACTTGTACATTTGGTCCGGATTTCGACATTGAGGATCAGGATCGTCTGGTAAGTGAAATCCGGCGGAACACCCGGAGGAGCCGTGAAGAATTTGTCAGACATTTCAACGAAAAATACGACAACGGCGATCTTCCTCTCTGGATGGCCGTTGAGATCATGTCCTTTGGTAACCTGCTGACACTGTTTCGCCATCTGAACAGGCATGACAAGCAATACATCGCCCAGATCTATGGCCTTCAGGCAAAAGTGCTGGAATCGTGGCTTACCGTTCTGAATTACATAAGAAATTTGTGCGCTCATCACGGCAGGCTATGGAATCGTGAACTTGCAATCAAACCTCTCATACCAAAAAATAAAAACCATCCTGCGTGGCATGATCCTCTGACTATTCCAAATGAACGAATCTTTGCCGTGTTGTCCCTGCTTCACTATATGATGAGGTGCATTGCGCCTCAAAGCTCATGGCGGCAGAGACTTTTGGCGACAATTGAGCAGTTCGAGAAGGACATCCAACTTGGCCAGATGGGTTTCGTTGACGAATGGCAGAACCATGCAATCTGGCGTCAAGAAGAGAAAGCGCCAACATGAAAGACCCTAATATAAACAGACAGGGATATAAAAAGACGAAGGTGGGCTGGATACCGGAGGAGTGGAAGACATGTCCAGCCGGTGAAGTTTTTGATATTCAACTTGGGAAGATGCTAAGCAAGATAGCTCGTCAGGGGAATAACTTTCAGCCTTACTTAGCAAATTATAATGTTCAGTGGGGAAGTTTTGATCTTTCCGAAATTCAAAAAATGAATTTTTCAGAAACGGAATTGGAAAAATTTCGATTAAAAAAGGGTGACCTACTTGTATGTGAAGGAGGAGAAGTGGGCCGGTGCGCCGTCTGGAAAGAGCAAATAAGTCCTTGTTTTTACCAAAAGGCTCTTCATCGAGTACGTCCTCGAACCAATAACATAGACATGTTCTTTACTATGTATTATCTCCATATAACTGCATCATCACCCCGGATGGTTTATTATACAGCGCAAACAAGTATTTCTCATTTTACTCGGGAGCAGTTTTTAAAGTTACCGATGATTTTGCCTCCTCTTCCCGAACAGAAAAAAATCGCAGAGATTCTCTCTACCTGGGACGAGGCCATCAATCAGACTCGAAGTCTCATTGAAGCAAAGATGCGTCGCAAGAAGGCCCTCATGCAGCAACTGCTTGCGGGAAAGAAACGACTTCCGGAGTTTACGGAATCTTGGAAGGAATATAGCCTGGGACAGCTGTTTAGGGAAAGGCAAGAGACCAACTGCGGACACTTACCGCTTCTCGCAATTACAGGTAAAAACGGCATTGTTCCCGCATCCGATATCGAGCGCAAAGACTCATCAAGTGCAGACAAATCACGATATAAGCGAATCGCCCCTGGGGATATCGGTTACAATACCATGCGCATGTGGCAGGGTGTTTCTGCGGTTTCGCGCTCCGAGGGAATTGTCAGCCCAGCCTATACGGTCTGTGTACCACAAGATGGCGTTGATGAAGGTTTTATGGGACATCTCTTTAAATTGACTGATATTATTCATCTTTTCTGGAGGTTTTCGCAGGGTCTTGTCAATGATACGCTGAATCTGAAATTTCATAATTTTTCGAAAATCAAAATAACTATTCCAGCCATAGAAGAACAACGCCGCATCACCGAAGTCCTTTCCACCGCCGATGAAGAGATCAAAACTCTTGAACAGAAACTTGCCGCCCTCGAAAAACAGAAGCGGGGGCTCATTCAGAAATTGCTGACCGGCGAGGTGCGGGTAAAAAGATAGGCACTCCGATGAAAGACTCTACTCCTTGTAGCATGTCGGAAAAAGTCATATGCATGACGCATCAAATAGAAATAGAAAAGGTTCGCTCGGACGGCGAACCCATCTCTTTTAGCTCTTAAATCCCAATGGAATGGCTAGAGAATAATACTACATTATCGATTTAGAACGGAAACGTCAATAGACAACATAGGCAATAGGATAAAAAGCTATAAATTATTCATAAAGATCAAGATCTTGTGTTTTTTTATCGAAATTCCAGAGCACCTGCTTCTTGCAATAGAGTTCAAAAATAGTTAACCATGGAAGTCACCGCGGAAGTGGCCATGGAAGTCACCGTGGAAGTCAAATGACTTTCACTGGAAACTGAAATACCCTCGACTATAAGTCGAGGGGTTTAAGAGGGGTCGATTGCAAATCGACTGTCATCAACTATCGGCTCCCCTTCTTGCTCTTGAATATATTGTTCTATCATTTCGTCAGTTA